>Ga0210405_10000569_pt1 | contig 48257 bp, 45 predicted proteins | sample IncBWH11MmetaG_FD_155492 | JGI IMG/M metagenome (GOLD analysis project Ga0210405, IMG submission 155492) | Forest soil microbial communities from Barre Woods Harvard Forest LTER site, Petersham, Massachusetts, United States - Inc-BW-H-11-M | ecosystem: Environmental > Terrestrial > Soil >...
GGCCATTTGCATGCCACGCCCACCTTTGCGCCTTGAGCCAGAGCTGCCAGGGCCGCGCTCAATCCCGCACCGCCAGCGCCGATGATCAACACATCGTGGTCGTGAGTTTCGTATTCTGTCGTCACAAGATTCTCAAATCGGTGATTGCACCACTGGCAACCAACCGGACATACAGGTCAGTAAGCCCCACCGTGATCAGGCTGATCCAGGCATAAAGCATGTGGCGCTCATTCAAAAAGCTCAACCAGCGCCACGCGCGATGCCGCGGGCCTCCGAAGGCCGCGCAGGAAAAGCAGTCGAGCTTTCCGCCGGCGATGTGGCGGAGCGAGTGGCAGGACAAGGCATAAGTCGTCAGCAGGATTACGTTGAGCAACAAAACGAGCGTGCCGACCCCGACTCCGATTCGTCCATCAAAAAAGAAAGCGCGGAAGGCATCACGCCAAAGAAAGATGAGGAAGATGAAGCCGACATACAGAAAGTACCGATGGAGATTTTGCAGAATAAACGGAAATGCACTTTCACCCCGATACCGATGCTTTCTGTGCTCGCCGACGGCGCACGCGGGCGGGTCGAGAAAAAAAGCCCGATAGTAAGCCTTGCGGTAGTAGTAGCACGTGACCCGGAATCCCAGAGGCCAAATCAGAATTAGCAGCGCTGGAGAGAACGGCCACCACCGATGGTGAGGATCAATGAGTGGCGAATAAAACGGAGAAAGGTACGGTCCCCACTCGTAGTAGGTCCCCTCGAAGGCGCGCAGAGTGGCATAGGCTCCAAAGGCGCCCAGCAGAAAAATCACGGGAAACAACTCGAGCCACCACGCATCCCGCCGCATCGTGCCGCCGAGATGGCGCTCTCCACCTGTGGTTGAACCTGCCGGCATAGAGGCACCGCCTGATCGTACACCAGTAAACAGAAAAACAGTTTTCAAGTCAAAAGGTGTTCAATCCCCTAGACGCGGCTGTTGGTTAACACGTCAAGTCCGAACTGAAGATCGAGGAACGGGCGGGCAGGAGGCTCGCGCCCGATCAAACCCCAAATGATGGCAGCGGGCATGCGAACACTTGAGTTCGCATGCCCGCGACTGCTGAGACGAGTCTGTGTCGGCTCACCGCCTCAGGATTTTACTTTTCGCCGTTGGTGGGATTCAGAAACAGCGTCCCGTTGCTCCTGATCTTGGTGAAGTTGAACATCTGAGTGATGGAGTTGGCGATGCCATCGAAGGAGCCCTGGCCGATACGCTGGCCGCTCAACCAGTTGTCTTCGACGAAGCGGATGATGGAACTCTGATCGGTCACCGAGTGGTCGACGAAATTCTGCTTTGCCCACGGAGAGATGACCAGCAACGGTTGTCTGGGTCCGTAGCCGCAGCGGCCGAGCGCGTGAAGCAGCGCGGGATTGACGCCGGGCAGCGAGTTGGCGGCTGTCCCGCAGAAACCCGGAGCGGTAAGAGCGTCGGCGGTTCCGGCGGACTGATTCACGATCGGACTCATCTGGTGGTCGTACCATCCATCGGAGTCGTCATACATGATAACCACAGCGGTGCTGCTCCAGGTGGGCTGCGTCTCGAGGAAGTTGATCAAGTCGATGACGAAGGTCTGCTCGTCCAGAGGATCGGAATATCCCGCGTGGCCGTCCTGGTAGGCTTGCGCTTTGATGAAGTTCACTGCCGGGAAATTGCCTTCGGCGACCGCAGCGTAAAAATCCTGAAGGTCGTATTGATGATTCGCGGGGCCGGGGCCGCCGATTTCAGAGATAGAGGCTGGCCGCGTGTGCGCGCCGTTGGAGGTCGAAGCCCAGTAGTTGAAGAACGAGTGGTGCGGGATGTAGTCGCCAGTGGTGCCCGCAAGTCCCGCGGAACTGCGGCTGCATCCTGTGGTGCCGTTGGGATTGACCGTGGAGAGATTGAAACCGCCCATGAACGATCCCCAGGTGACGCCTGCGCTGGTGAGAAGATCGCCGATGTTCTTGCTGCCCATGGTGACCTGGTTGCGTGTGGCGTTGGAGCAGATATCACCGATCGGATCGGGATCGCCGACTACAGTTAGCGAGCCGTCGGTGCCGCCGCTGACTTCATCGCCCGTGCCGTTCAAGGTTGCGGTGACTCCGTTGGTCTGGCCTGAAACCAGATTCATCACGCCCGGAGTGGATGGTCCGAACGTGGAACTGAAAGAGTTGTCGCTCATGGCAAAGAACTGGGCGTAGTTCCACATGCCCGTGACGGTGTTGCCGTCAAAGTAGCCCAGGACCTCGTTGCCGCCGGAACTCGTATCCAAGGGAAACAAATCCATTAGGCCGGCGTCGAAGGCTTGTTGTTCCGAAGTGTAAGAGTGGTTCTGGTCAGCTGTAACCGCCCCGGAGCGATCAAGCCGGAAGGGATTGGACGCGCCTGCACCATTGGCGGGATTGAGGTTTGGATTGAAGTTCAGCAGGGTACCGCTAAGACCGTTTACGGTTGGTGTATTGGGCGCCGCATGAAACGGCGGCTCTCCGGCAGGATTCGTGGCGACGGGATAGGTGGCGAAGTAGTGGTCGAAGGAAACATTCTCCTGGAAGATGACGACCAGGTGTTGAATGGGGCTTGCGGTGGCTGCGGGTCTGGTTGATTTTGCGGCTGGTTTTGAGGCAGCGAAAGCGGGCGCGGCGGTTGGTCCCAGGGCGGTGGTCAGTGCCAGCAGCAGAGCCATCGTCCTCCGGGGAGCATCTGAGAGCTTCAGCTTGTGGAACATTGGCTTGTCGAACATTTTGTCCTCCGCCCTGGGGAGTAAGGTCCGTTCCTTTGCAGCGTGAGAATCGACGGCCTATTTTTCAAACCGGGGCGAAGAGGAATATAGCGGTGGAATGTTTCAGAGGGGTTGCGTGGGTATTAAATGAGGGTAAATCGGTAAGGCGCTCGCTCCGCTCGGCAGGACAGCCGAGGCGGCCGTCCCCACGTGAGCATTGTAGCTACTCGTGCCGCATTACTTCGTCGATCACGGCCTTCCCGCCTTTATCCACAGAGATGACTTTGTGGATGGGGACGTAGCCGCTCATGGTGATATCGACGATGTAGTTGCCGGGATCGAGCGTGAAGTCGACGGGCGAATCTTTATCCAGCATGTGCTGGTTGACGGCAACCTGGGCTCCCTTGGGCTGAGTCTTGACGCTCACTGTGCCCATGCCCTGCGCTTCTTTGCCGCCGAAGAACTTCATCTTCATCTTTCCGACGGTCTTGATGTCGTCGACGTTACCGAGCGCACGTAGGGTGGGTGAGAAGTTGACGATCTGACCCAGGGTGAACTGGGCACTTGTGGTCTCGTCGATGAAACCCGACTTGCGGATGAGCACTACGTGCTGGCCCTGGTCCACGGGGACTTGCGCGGGAGTCAGCTTGCCGCTGTTCTTGCCATCCACGAAAATGTTGGCGCCGGAAGGGCTGCTGGAGACGGAGAGCGTGGCTACAAGCTGGGCGAGGTGGGTCGTGACAAATGATTTGGCGCCGGAAGTTACGTCGACGGTTCGCGAATCCGGGGAATAGCCGGCCTTGCTGACCGTAACCGTGTGCTGTCCAACAGCCAGGCCCGACAACGTGAAAGGAGTGATCCATGAGGGATCGGTCTTTCCGTCGATCTGCACCTGCGCACCCTGAGGCGTGGAATCGATCGCCATCAGTCCGGGCACGACTACGGAAGCGGTTGGCGCCGGTTTCTTCTTAGCACTCTTGCCTTTGGCTGGTGCAGCGGCCGCTTGAGTTGGTTCCGGCTCACTTTCGGCTACGGGCGCGGAAGGTTGGGCTGGTGCGGCTTCCGGTTGGGACTGTTGCGAGGGCGTGGAATGGGACTGAGCAACCGGCTGGCTGGCGGCAGGCTGTGCCACTTCGGCCGCGGCGGGACGAGGTGAATCGCCGTCATTATTCAAACTGTTGACATGGAGGACCAGGACAACTGCGATGATCAGAATCAAGACCGCCGCGCCGGCAATGGAATAAACCATCAAGCTCGGGGGGACGTTCTTGATTTCCTTCATCGCCTTCTGGGCGACTTCGCGGGGCTGAACCTTGGGCTTCTCCGCCGGCTCATCGTCGTAGGTCGTGACGTTGGGCGCAGGAGCGGATGTGTGGTCAAAGGCCGGAGGCGGAGGTGGCGCGATGTAGACTTCTTTGAGCGGAGGCAACTCCGTCATGTCCGAGAAGCTGACGCTGCCGCCGCGAGACGGAGCGTCCCCGGCCATCATGGGATCGACAGCAATTTTCGGTGTCTCGCTTTGACCAGGGTCTATTGCGGGCTCTTCGAACACCGGCGAAGACATCGAGGCGGATGGTGGCGCCGGGGCGGACGACACCGCCGGGCCGCCTGCTCCCGCGGCGGTAGCGGTCACCTTCGCTGGTGCGGCGGGCGGGGCGGCAATTTTTCTTTCGACCGGCTTGCTTTGGACCGGCGGGGCGATGGGAGCCTTCGCCTGAGCCGGACGGTTCGGAGCGACCGTCGCACTGGCAGGTTTGACGGACGCGGGCGAAGCGGAGGCGATGAACTTCGCCTGGGTTGCGGCTTTCACCGCGTCGGGAATCGTTGGACTCTTCGTGGGCGCCGCCTGCTTTGCCGCCTGCGGTTTGGATTCCTTGCAATTTTCCAGATCGTCGAGCAGTTCCCTCCCGTTCTGGTAGCGGTTCCCCGGATCCTTGGCGATCGCCTTCATGATGAGCTTGCTCAACCCCGGGTGGAGCTTGGGATTCAACTGATTCGGGGTAACCGGCTCGCTCTCGAGGATGCTTTGACGCAGGGATTCAGCGTCTTCCTGGTCAAAAGGCTTTTGTGCGGTCACCATCTCGTAAAACATGGCGCCCAAACTGAACAGGTTCGACCGCGCATCGATATTCTCGCCGCGAACCTGTTCCGGAGACATGTATTGCAGGATCGCCGGGACGCCGGGCATTTGACCGGTAAATCTTCCTACGCTGGAGACGCCGTATCCCAAAACTCTGACGGTACCGTCCCAGCCGCACATGATCTTGGCGGGCTCGAGGCTATAGTGAAATACCTTGTGGGAGCCAGCGTGATCAAGGCCGCTGCATACCTGCCTGCCGATATCGAGCAGATCCCAAATGGAAAATCCTTCTTTATTGGCCAGCATGGTCGCGATGCTGTTGCCTTGTATATATTCCATCGCGGCGCAAAACTGGCCGTCGATTTCTCCCGCACCAAAAACGGGCGGAAGGTTGGAGTGGCTGAGTACCTTGGTGGTCTCTGCCTCTTCGCGAAGACACTTCTCCAGTTCGCCGGCGCGTTCGCCGAAGGCCGACAGGTGAATCGCTTTCAATGCGACGGTTTGGCTGGTTTGCGGATCGGTCGCCTTATAGACTGCACCGGTCGCAGACTTTGACAGCTCGCTCAATATTTCGAAGTGGCCGATTTTCGTGGGCATGGTTCCGTGCCTTCATCCTGGACAAACGCCGCGCAGCTCTTTACTGAGAGCGGCGTGGGCTTAGACCCAGGCAGATATGGGTAGGATATCGCCCATGGGATTTAGGTTCGAGTTACCGAAGTACCTCAAAGACTGGGCAAAACGGAGGACCCGTTCTTCGGAGGACCAGGCACTGGTTGGCCAGGCGCTGGAAATGAGGTTGCTCGCGAACGTGACTTTTTGCCGGCGAGCGCGGTTTTAACGTTGTTGCAACAGACAGGGGTGACAATTGTCATAACGGCCGGATGACGATCTCCACTGGCGAACGGGGGTGGACGGCTTGAGTATTTGGCAGGGGCCTGTTGTAGAAGGCGGCATCCTGGAAGGTCGTAAAGTTGTGGGAAGCGGACTGGTTCGTTTATGCTTGAGCCCTGCATGGACTAAGCTGGTCCGCCGTCCGGCACGCCGCGCTTTCTCTGGGGTTCACACATGACTTTAACCCGATTTGTCACCAAGAACGCCTTCCGCAACAAGCGCCGCAGCGTATTGACGGTAGCGAGCATCGGCGTTTCCCTGCTGCTGCTCACCTTCATGATGACGATGTGGCGCGGCTTCTATATTGAGAAGGGCAGCGCGGAATCGACCCGCCGGCTGGTGACACGACACCGCGTGTCGCTGACATTCAACTTGCCCGCCTTCTACCGCGAGAAAATTCGCGGCATACCCGGAGTGACTGCGGTCGTGCCCAACTCGTGGTTTGGCGGCCTGTACAAAGACAATAAGCCGGAGAACTTTTTCGCGCAGTTCGGTACCGATCCCGACGAGTTCCCGAAGGTTTATCCGGAGATGCAGCTACCGCCCGATCAGCTGGCTGCCTGGCAACACGACCGGGCCGGGGTGATCGTAAATGACGAACTGGCTCAGGCACTGGGCTGGAAGCTGGGGGATCGCATCGTGCTGATGGGGACGATCTATCCCGTCAACCTGGAACTCACCATTCGCGGCATTTACCATTGGCCCACTGCGAACAAGACGGTCTATTTCAACGCGAAGTATGTGGAAGAGGCGGTAGATTTCTTCAAAGGCAGGGCCGGCACCTTCAGCATTATGTCCGGCTCACCCGACGATGTGGCTAAGATCGCGAGCGCGGTCGATGATATGTTCCGCAATTCGCCGCAGCCGACCAAGACGGAAAGCGAGAAAGCCTTCGGCCTGACCTTCGTCAACATGCTGGGCAACGTGAAGGCTTTTATTCTCAGCATCTGTATGGCTGTGGTCTTTACCACGCTTCTGGTTTCCGCCAACACCATGGCGATGTCGATCCGTGAGCGCACCCGCGAAGTGGCGGTGCTCAAGACGCTGGGCTTCGAGAGGCGGACTATTCTTGGCCTTTTTGTGGGCGAGGCCATGTCGCTATCGATTGCGGGCGGACTCTTTGGCTGCGGCTTCGCGTGGCTGCTGCTGACCGCCATGAAGAATTCGCCGATGGGCTTTTTCCTGGCCCAGATGCACATTTCGCTTGGAACGCTGGGTGTCGCCGTAGTAGTGGCGGCACTGGTCGGATTCTTCAGCTCGCTGATACCTTCTTACACCGCGGCGCGGGTGGAGATTGTAGACGGGCTTCGGCACATTGGTTGAATACAGCGGGTTGAATAGACACGGGTTGAATACAGCGGGTTGATTTTATGACGTTCAGCAGTTTTGTGGTGCGCAATACATTTCGCAATAAGCGGCGCAGCCTGCTGACGATCGCCAGTATCGGGTTTTCTTTGCTCTTGCTGACGCTGATGACCAGTATCTGGCGCGCTTTTTACGTCGATCAGGTGGCTCCGGAGGCCGCGAAACGGGTGATCACGCGCGACCGCGTGTCCTTGTCGTTCTTCCTTCCGGCTTTCTACCGGGACAAGATTCGCGCCGTCCCCGGAGTGGTGGCGGTGGCGCCGATGACTTGGTTTGGGGGCCGCTATAAAGATAGTCGTCCAGAAAACTTCTTTGCGCAGATAGCCACCGACCCGGAGGAGTATCTGAAAGTTGCGTCCGACAAGATCGTTCCGCCCGACCAGTTGGTGGCGTGGCAGCGCGACCGCGCCGGAGCCCTGGTAGATGTGAAGCTGGCTGACAAGTATGGCTGGAAAATCGGAGATAAGATCACTTTGCTGGGGACGATCTTTCCGGTGAATCCGGAACTGACAATTCGCGCCATTTACCACCGGGACCCGCCTCAGAACTCTTTGTATTTCAATGCCAAGTATCTGGAAGAGTCCGTGAACTGGTTCAAAGGGCAAGCCGGCTGGTATGCGACTCAGGTTGCCGAGCCGGGAGAAGTGGCGCGAGTCTCGAGTGAAATTGACAACATGTTCCGCAATTCGCCCCTGCAGACGAAGACCGAAAGCGAGAAAGCTTTCCAGCTCGATTTTGTGGCTACCTTGGGCAATGTGAAGGCATTTATTCTGGGCATCTGCGGCGCCGTTGTGTTTGCCATCCTGTTGGTCTCGGCGAACACCATGGCCATGTCGGTTCGCGGGCGAACCCGCGAGGTGGCGGTACTGAAGACCCTTGGATTCACGCGTCAGCGCCTGCTTTCCTTGCTCGTGGGGGAGGCCGTCGGACTGGCCGTTGCGGGCGGAGCTCTGGGCGTGGTAGTGGCCATTCCAGTGATCCAGGGATTGACACGCCGTTTCGTCGCACTGGGAGTTCCCCTCAACATGAGAGTCACGCTGCCCACGGTGGGCTTGTCGTTGCTGGTCGCGGCGGTGGTCGGATTCGTGAGCGGCTATTTGCCCGCGTACAAAGCTTCACGCATGAACATTGTGGAGGGGTTGCGCCACATCGGTTAAGAAGCATCGGCTGAATTGAGAGTTCACTTATGGCGATACCGATCAGTTATAACGTCCGCAATTTGAAGCTCCGCAAAGGTCTCACCATCATGACCGCGCTGGGCATCGCGCTAACCGTGACGACGGCAATTTTTCTCATGGCTCTGCTGGCTGGCTTGCAGCGCGCTTTCGTTACCAGCGGCAATCCGCAGAATGTGCTGGTGCTGCGCAAAGGGTCGGAGGCGGAGTTGTCAGGCGGTTTTGACGCGGCTCTGTTTCCGACTCTGAAGGTTCTGCCGGGAGTCGCGAAAGACAGCCACGGCGAGCCCATGGCTTCCGGCGAGTTGGTGGTGGTAATCGTTCTTCCCCGCAAAGATGGCACGGGCGAGGTGAATGTAACGGTACGCGGCATGATGCCGGACGGTCTTGAACTTCGTCCCGCCGCGAAGCTGATCGACGGGCGCTGGTTCCAGACAGGACAACGCGAAGTTGTGGTCAGCAAGTCTATTCGTAGCCGCTTTACCCATGCCAACATTGGCGACACGATGGAGTTTGGCAAGGGATCGTGGAAAGTTGTTGGCGTCTTTGACGCTGGCGGTTCGGCCTATGAATCTGAAGTATGGGGCGACGTAAATCAAATGGCTGCGGACTTTGACCGGACGGGTGGCTTCTCCTCGGTTTACCTGCGAGCTACCGATCCGATCGCCGCCGATGCGCTCAAGAACCGTGTCGGTGATGACCAGCGACTCAAGCTCGAAGGGGATCTAGAGACGGACTATTACGCGAAACAGACGCGGTCGGGCGGTCCTATCAAGTACATCGGCATCGTGGTCGCGATCATCATGGCGATTGGGTCAAGTTTTGCGGCGATGAATACGATGTACGCCGCAGTCGCTTACCGTGGGCGCGAAATTGCGACTCTGCGAGTGCTGGGATTCTCCCGCCCCTCTATTCTGACGTCGTTTGTTCTGGAATCTCTGATGCTCGCTTTCCTCGGAGCTGTGGCGGGAATCCTGCTGATGCTGCCTTTTAACGGAATGCAGACGGGAACGTCGAATGCAGTGACGTTTAGTGAGGTGGTATTCAGCCTGCAGATTACGCCGATGGTTGCTGCTACCGCGGTTGGGTTCGCGCTGATTATGGGACTGGTCGGCGGATTTGCCCCAGCCTGGCACGCAGCGCGGCAGAATATTCTCACCGCTTTGCGAGGTTGACGTGCGGCTCCTGGATCCTGCAGTTCTGGATTTGCAGTTTGGGAAACTGGTTCAGCACAAAGCTCGTATTCATTCTTATGCCGATTGACGCTAAACACGAAGAGTTGCAAGGCTTGCGAATCGACCGCACCGACCGCGGCACGAATAACGGAGAACCGCCGGCCTGGGCACGCCGCTACATTATTGTTGGGATCGTAATCGTGGTCTTGCTAAGCTTGTCCGCTCTGGCCTACCGCCTGCTCTCGCGCAACGTACCAGAAGTAGAAGTGACGCGCGCTTCCGCAGAGAGCAGCGACGTGGGCGGCACAGTGCTATCGGCCACGGGCTACATCGTTGCGCACCACACTATCAATGTGAACTCCAAGGTCACCGGACGCCTGGCTTGGATTGGCGTGGAAAAGGGCGACAAGGTGAAGGAGGGCCAGGTGCTGGTGCGGCTGGAGGATCAGGAGTTCCGCGCTTCCTATGAACAGGCAAAGGGAGCACTGGACAATGCCCGCGCTTATCTTGAAGAGCTTCAGCATGGATCCCGGCCGGAAGAGATTCAACTGGCGCAGCACAACCTGGATGAAGCCCGCGCCACGCTGGCCAACGACAAACTGACTCTGGATCGCATCAAAGAACTTTCGGCCGGGGGCGTGGTATCCCGGCAATCGCTGGACGATGCGACGGCCAAGTTCGATTCGGACCAGCAGCGTGTTAATTCACTGGAAAAAAGTTTCCAACTGATGAAGATAGGGCCTCGGGCGGAAGAAATCGCCCGCGCCCGTGGCTCGATGGCTCAAGCTCAGGGGCAATTGGATTACGCAAAATCACAACTGGATGCCACAGTAATCCGAGCGCCCGTCACCGGCACGATTCTCGACCGCACTGCCGAAAAAGGCGAACTGATTACGGCACAGTTTGCCAGTGCGGCGGCAGGCGGTCCTCAGGGATCGGTAGTGTCGCTGGCGGATTTAAACGATATCCAGGTTGAACTCGATATTGCACAGTCCGACTTCGCGCGGCTTGGTCCTAAACAGAAAGGCATCGTTACTGTGGATGCTTACCCCGATCGCAAATATAACGGGGAGATCGCGCAGATCTCGCCGGAAGCGAACCGGCAGAAGGCCACGGTGCAGGTGAAGGTGCAGGTGCTGAATCCGGACGAATATCTGCGGCCGGAAATGAACGCCACGGTTAAATTCCTGGCGGACGAACAGAAAGCCACCAGCAAGCAGCCGTCGGGAGCATTCGTTCCCGCGGGCGCGTTGCGGGATCATGACGGCAAGAAGATCGTGTTCCTGGCCTTCGACGGGAAGGCGCGTATGCGCGAGGTTCACGTGTTGAGTCAACGCACCGACGGCTTTCTCGTGGATGGATTGGTGGGTGGCGAAAGCGTGATCAGCAAAGGGCCAGAGGATCTGAAAGACGGAGACACAATCAAAATCAAGGGGCAATCATAGTCATGACCACAGTCGCCGAAAACAGAATCGCTACCGGAACCAAAGTCGTGCAGGCCCGCAACGTCAGCAAGATTTTCAAGCGCGAAGCCTTTGAGGTGAAGGCGCTTGACGACGTCTCGATCGACATCGCGACCGGCGAATTCATGGCGCTGATGGGCCCCTCGGGCTCGGGCAAGACGACACTGCTGAACATGATCGCGGCCATCGACCGCCCCACCTCCGGCGAATTGCTGGTGGAGAATCAGAATATTTTCCGGTTCAGCGACTCGCAGCAAGCCCACTGGCGCAATGAGCACATCGGCTACGTCTTCCAGACATTTAATTTGATCCCAGTGCTGACCGCGTTTGAAAACGTCGAACTGCCGTTGCTGCTGACCCACCTGAATCAGCAGCAGAGGCGCGAACACGTCATGACCGCGTTGAAGCTCGTGGGCCTGGAGGAACGGGTCAAGCATCTGCCCAAACAGCTTTCGGGCGGGCAGGAACAACGGGTTGCCATTGCTCGGGCAATTGTTAGCGACCCAACTCTGTTACTCGCCGACGAGCCGACGGGCGACCTGGACAGTCACTCCGCCACCGAGGTTTTGGAAATCCTGAAGCGGCTGAACGAAGACTTCCACAAGACGATCGTGATGGTGACGCACGACCCCCACGCGGCATCGTACGCGCACCTCACGCGGCATCTGGAGAAGGGGATGCTGCTGCCACCGGGATAGTTCTACCTCTAAGCTGACACCGCTATCGCGGTCGACTGAGAATCCGAATCGGCGACCCACTGCCAGGCGCGGCGGCCATTGTCGAGAGACACCGCCCGCGCTTCTCCATAGGCCACCAACCGATTCAGCACCGTAGTCACCGAGGCCATGGGATCTTTGTGGCGCGCCAGCATAGGCGGGGCTTTTTGCTGAATTCGGTCACAGACATCGCGGGCACTCAGGGCGCGGTTTGCATCCATCAGCACCATACGGCAGGCTTTGGTGAACCCGGGTTGGCGGCCGCTGCTCTTGCGATCTACGAGCTCCAGTAATTCATCGTTCAACACGCCATCTCCAAACAGATTAGCGAGGCCGGCGATGGTCTGCTTGATGGTGCCGATCCGGCGCATCACCTCGGCGCGCTGTTGCAGGAGTTGTCGCAACTCTTCGTGCGCCTGCCGCACCACCTCCTCCACGTGCCCATTCCCGGTGTTGGTGATCGTTCTCGCCGCGTTTGCGCTCTCCTGGATCTGCATAAATCCTCCCATCACGATTCCCTGGTCAGGCACACTCTGACTCAATAACCGATACGCAGGAAACCCCGCTGTGGTTCCCCGATTCCTTCGGGCGACGGGTGTCCCGTACTCCCAGCCTTGGGTATTAGACGACAGAACTCGGAGTTGGTTAACCGCTGAAGAAGAACTCAGGGATAAGTGCCCGGTTCAGGAGGGAGTATGCGCATCGGACAGGGACGAGGGGCATCGAGAAAAGCACAAGCACGCAAATGCAGGATTGGACATGTTGGCCCAACATTTCCGACGTGAAACTGACTCTTTCCAGTCCCAAACTGGACCCATCCCCGATCTGGGACTTCTTCTTGGCCTCAATGACTGCCTGCATTGCGCCAAACCGACGCTGCGCCCGAAACTTTCCGATGTGAAAAGAGTAGCCAAGGATTCCCCCTGTCAACCTCGACACAACTCGAGCCCTCCGTTTTGCGCGTCCTGCTGGTGGGAAGCAAGGAAGAAGACTTCTTTCTCATCCGGGAAATCCTCGGACGAAACCAGAGCGCTTTACCGGCGGAACTCGATCATGCCGTCTCGCTGGAAGAGGCTAAAGCGATGCTGCAGCACGTCGCCTACGGGTTGGTTTTGTTTGAACATGAGACCGGGGATGTCGCGGCCACCAAACTTCTTTCCGAGTTTCTGTACACCCGGGGCGCCATGCCCTTCATCTTGCTAACGGAGCATGCCGATGAAAAAGCCATCGCTGAAATCATCCAGGCGGGCGCGTCTGACTGCATGGAAAGATCGCAGCTCAATGGAGCCAACCTGGTGCGCACGATCCGCTGCGCACTCAGCTTGCACTCGTCGCAGCAGCAGCAGCAACTTGCTGAACAATCCTTGCGCAAACTTTCCTGCGCGGTCGAGCAGTCGGCGGATACGATCCTGGTTACCAATAGCGACGGCATCATCGAATATGTGAACCCTGCTTTCGAAGCGCTAACCGGGTATTCCCTTCAGGAAGTCGTAGGCCAGACCCCTAATATGTTGAAGTCGGGACAGTCGGCGCCGGTCCTGTACCGCGAGTTGTGGGAAACCATTCGTTCGGGCAATATCTGCCGCAACATTCTGGTAAACCGCAAGAAGAATGGCGACCTGTACTTCGTAGATGAGAGCGTGACTTCCTTACGTGACGCCGAAGGGCGCATCACCCACTTTGTCTCGAATGGCCGCGATTTCACCGGGCGTTTGCGAGTCGAAGCCAAGTTGCTCCAATCGCAAAAAATGGACGCTATTGGCCGGCTCGCGGGCGGCGTTGCGCATGATTTCAACAACCTGCTGACCATCATCACCAGCTACTCCGAACTGGCGCTCGACTCCGTGGTGCCCGGAAGTCCCACTCAGATGCGGATCCAGGAAATCCTTTCCGCCGCGCGCCGTGCCGCCGATCTGACGCGGCAGTTACTCGCTTTCAGCCGCAAGCAGCCGCAAGCCTTGCGAGTCGCTGAACTCAATCCAGTGGTCGCCGGAATCGTCAAGATCCTCCACCGCCTTATCGGAGAAGACATTGAGCTCATCTTTGCCCCCGGGGAGGGACTCGGAAGAGTTCGTCTGGATCCGGTGCAGATCGAGCAGATCCTTATGAATCTCGCGGCCAACTCGCGTGATGCCATGCCGCAAGGAGGTCAGTTCACGATTCAGACGTCCAACGTCCACCTCGACGAACAATACACCGATCGCAAGCGCGCCGTTATTCCCACCGGGCGCTATGCCGTCCTCACCATGACTGACACCGGCGCAGGTGTTCCATCGGAGCATCTGCCGCACATCTTTGAACCCTTCTTCACCACCAAACCCCTCGGCCAGGGGACCGGGCTGGGCTTGGCCACGGTGTATGGCATCGTCAAACAGAATCATGGATTTGTCTGGGTCTACAGCGAAGCTGGAATGGGCACGATCTTCAAGATCTACCTGCCTTGCGTGGAAGACCAGCCGGTCACCATGGCGATTCCGGAGCCGGCAGTTGAAGCCGTGCTCCGAGGCACAGAAACCGTGCTGCTGGTCGAAGATGAGGAGGCCCTGCGCAGGGCGGCCGCCGAGTTCCTCAGGCTTCGCGGCTATACGGTTCTGGAGGCCCACGACGGTGTGGACGCCCTGTCAGTTAGCCGCAATCACGGATCGGCGATCCATCTGGCGGTCACCGACGTTGTAATGCCGCACATGAGTGGAGGCCAACTGGCTAAGGAACTGGAAACGCTGCGTCCAGAAACCAGGGTGCTATTCGTCTCGGGGTACGCAGGTCAAACGGTGTTGGATCATAAAGTGGTCGATGTCGAAAACAATTTTCTTCAGAAACCGTTCACTTTGAAACAACTGGCTGGTAAGATCCGGACAGTGCTCGATCACAACCACGCTCTCGCTCCCATACCCACTGCGGTTCCCGAGCTTGATCTTCCTTGCGACGCAAAGCGGTGTGGATCAGGGCTTGACCTCCCAGATTTACGGTAGTCTCCGTATTGCACCGAAGTGAACCCATCCGTCATAAGTGTAATTGCGCGACTTTCCATTGATGGGTCGCGGTGACCAGCCCTTGACCGCTCGCAGCCGCTGGTTTTCGACTGTTTCAGCGTCTGAAGTGGAGAGGGGTGGAGAGTGTCCGTCGCATTGGTTGTTTGCCGTAGCCGCGTTTGCCAACTCTTATCGAGCTTGCAGTTGATCAGTTTGCTGGTCGCGATCGGTATTCTTGCCGGATGCGGCGCCGGTACAAAACTTTCCTCACCGGTACAGCCTACACCGACGCCCTCGCAGCCGTCTTATCCTCCGACTCCTCCTGTGCCCATCACCTGGAGTCCCTCGACGAGCCCGCTGCCAGCTCCCCCCGCGGTGCAGCCCAGCGGCTCTAACGACTATCCACTGGTTATATCCAATCCCACCGACGGTGCGACGGTGACTTCTCCCGCGACGGTGGTCGCTTCCGCCACTCCAAACAATCCTATCTTTTTCATGCGTGTCTTTGTCGACAACCTCGCGGTATATTTCACCTTTGACAGTTCGATTAATGCGCAAATTTGGATGTCTCCCGGTAAACACCAGCTTGAAGTGATGGCGGAAGACAATCAAGGATACATTTCCGCAACCATCCTGAACTTCACCGTCAGCTCGCAGTCGCAATTTACGGTTAGCAACATCCAGGCCTTGCCGGGATGGCAATCGTGTTCCGCTACATTTCCCGCAGGTTCGGGGCGAGACGGCCAAATATGCGCTGCGGGGCTGGGCACGGCGGATTCCACGATGACGCAAAATCAGACGAGCCCCGCGATGGATGGCAAGTCGGCCAAATTTTCAATGGGCACTGGCATTACGCCCGCCTGCCCGAACGCCTATTGCAACATGCTGTACTTCAACGCCATCGGTGGCGGAAACAGCGTGAGCAAGTTCACCTATGACCTCTACTTTTACATCGATAACCCGAATGCTTCGCAGGCTTTGGAATTCGACATCAATCAGACATTTGGCGGGAACCGTTGGGTTTGGGGATCGGAATGTAACTTTAACGGCTCGGGTAAATGGGATATCTGGGACGACATTAATGGCTGGAAGCCCACATCCATCGACTGTAAACCCTTTCCCGCGAACAGGTGGATTCATCTGGTTTGGAACGTGGAGCGAGTGGGGAGCCAGGTGCACTACATCAGCCTCACGGTGGGCAATCAAACTTACAACGTCGACACTTATTACTCCAATCAGCCGGACTGGACGCTGGAGGAGATTGACGTTGCATTTCAGATGGACGGAAATTTCCAACAGCAACCTTACAACGTGTGGCTGGACGAGGTGAAGCTGACCGCTCAATAGAGACTAAGGCGGAATCCGGCTGAGCTTGCCATCTTTCAAGTGAAAGCGGTCGCCGCGCCAGGTCACGGTGTGACCAAAGAGACTGGTAATCCAAATCCCGGCCGCAAATAGATCGCGCAGAGGAATCAGCCAGATATCTTGCAGGACCTCGTAATCCTCCAGAACCCCTTGGCTCACACCTAGCGCCACTCCGAATCGAAGAGCGAGTACGACGGCCAGCGCGCTCCAGGCCCAGAACGCTCCTCCACTCACGGCCAGAGCCAACAATGCCCACAGGAGCCCAAGGGTGAAAACCAGACCGACGTAGCCGCCCGGACGCGCGTCGCGAACGCCCCGTGCCCAGCGAAGCTGGTGCGCGAAGAATCCGCGTAGATCGTAAGACGGAAGATGGGTTTCAACAACAACTCGCGACAGTTTCACTTTCAACCCTAGTTTAGCGATGCGCTTTCCCAGTTCGTAGTCGTCGGCAAGATAGTCGACAAACGAGCCGAAGCTGCCAATCTTCTCCAGGTCGGCGCGGCGAAAGGCGAGCGTGGAACCCAATCCAAAACGAATGCCGCCTTCAAGTTGCCGCGCGGCCAACACGCCCGCACAGAAATCTGTGCTGATGCCCAGCGCTTCCAGACGCGAGCCCAACGTGGGACCGGCTACTCCGCGGTAAAGGCAGGTAACCATTCCTACGCGCGCGTCGGCCAAGGGTGCAGTCACGCGGCGCACATAATCAGATTGCACGCGAATGTCGCTGTCGTTGACGATCAGATGGTCATAGCTGGCCGCGTCCAGCATCTGGGCAAGGTTGCTGACCTTCACGTTCGCGCCCAGAATTTGCGGGCTCACGATTAGCTCTATTCTTCTGTCGGGAAACTCCTGCTGCAATGCCTTCACGCTCTCGATCGCGGGATCGTTGGGATCGCTCACTCCGAAAACGATTTCGTACTCCGGATAATCCTGCAAGCAATGGCTGCGAAAGCTCTCATACATTTCCGGGTCGGCGCCCTTGAGCGGCTTCAGAATCGAGATGGGCGGCAAGGCCTGTGTAGGGCGGGCCTGACCTGAGGTGCGGTCAAAGGGGCCCTCGCCCGCCTTTCGCTCGCGAAGAAAGGCGGCAGCGCTCCAGAGACAAAGCAAATAGTAAAGGGCGCTGGAAACCGTGCCAACGGCGGCAAGGATCTGAATTGTTATGAGGATGGAGTGCATCATGCGCCAGACGCTGGCCAACTATTCGTAACGCAGCGCCTCAATCGGATCCAGGTTCGCCGCCTTCCACGCCGGATAAATGCCGAAGACCAGCCCAACTCCTGCGGCGGAAGTGAAGCCGAAGATCGTCCAGAACATCGACATGCGCGCTGGCAGCGAAGGCCAGACTGCAGGAATCACCCACACGATGACAGCCCCGCCCACAATGCCAATCACTCCTCCGACTGCCGTAAGGATGATGGCCTCGAGTGTGAACTGCAAAAGGATGTCCCGCTTGCGCGCGCCGATGGCTTTGCGGACGCCAATCTCGCGCGTCCGCTCCGTCACGCTCACCAGCATGATATTCATCACGCCTACACCACCCACGATCAGCCCTACGCTGGAAATCGCGAACATGCCGATGAACAGCATGCCGGTAAGCTGGTTCCACACGTCGGAGATCGAGTCCGCGGTAAAGACTGCGAAATTGTCTGGCTTGTCGGTGGCGACTCTCCGACGCCGGCGGAGCAACTGGCGGACTTCGTCAATCGCTCTCGGCACGTCGTCGTGGGACGTGGCTTTGATGCTGATCCAGTGCTGCTTCAGTTCCGGATGCAACTTTCGCAGCGTGCTCAGAGGAAAGAAAGCCTTGTTGTCCTCCGGGTTCTTGCCACCGCCAAATACGGACTTGACCGGCTTGGCGACTCCGATCACCGTGAAGAGTTCACCCTCGATGGTGACTTCCTTCCCCAACGGATCGCTGGTGCCGAACAATTCGTCAGCGGTTTCAGATCCCAACAGAACCACCGGCGAACGATGCTCTTCATCCACTTCGCCGAACCATCGGCCCGACGAGATCTGAAGATCGAACACGTCCTTGGCGGAGGACTGGTCGCCCTCGAGAATCGTATTCTTCGCCTTCTTGTCTCCGTACTTCACTGCGAACGACCCAATTCCCAGTTCCGGGCGGAAGTAGCGCACCCCAGCGGTCACAGCCTTGACGTGGGGCAAGTCGCGCATGGCGACGGCATCGTCGTAAGTCAATTCTTTGCGCGTCCGCATCTCCTCGGTGGGGCGCCCGAAAGTGAAAGGTTCGATGTGAAACGCAAAGATAACATTGGAGCCGATGCTGGTAACGATGCCTTCAACGTTATCGTTCAACCCGCGGCCAATTGAGGAGACGCTGATGACGACCGCGACTCCTATGACGATTCCCAGCACGGTCAGCGACGAGCGCAGCTTGTTGCCGCGGATGGTGTCGGTCGCCATCTGAACGATCTCGCCGAATTCGTCTCTTTTAATCATGCCAAACAACTCAATCACATCTCAAAGCGCAGCGCCACAATCGGATCCAGCCTTGCCGCCTTGCGCGCCGGATACACTCCGAAAAATACGCCCACGCTGGCCGCAACGATCAATCCAGCCGCAACCGCCCACAACTTGATGGCCGACGGCATCCCGATCAGCGCGGTAACCCCCAAAGCGATGCCTGCTCCAAAGAGTACACCCAGCGCTCCGCCCAGCAGAGACAAAGTCACCGATTCGATGAGGAACTGCACCAGCACGTCGTCGCGCGTCGCGCCCAGCGCCTTGCGGATGCCGATTTCGCGCGTACGCTCAGTCACCGCGACCAGCATGATGTTCATGATGACGATGCCGCCCACCACCAGCGCAATGGCAGCGACGCCAATGGTCGCCATGAAGAAAGTACTGCTGAAGTCTTTCCAGATTCCCAGCAGGCTGGCATTGGTTTCGATGTCGAAAGTGTCTTCGGCTCCGGGACGGTCGTGGCGATGCGCGCGCAACGCGACTCGAGCCTCGTCGACTGCCTCGTTCAGCGAGACGCCGGCGGCAGCGGCCTTGCCGGAAATCCGGACGCTGTCCTTGTGCGCACCATACTGCTTCAGGTAGACGGTGATGGGAATCATCACGTAGTTGTCGAGACTCTGGCCCAGCGTTTTCCCTTTTTTCTTCCCCACACCAACGACCTGGTAGGTCCAGCCGTCGAGTCGAATCTCGCGGCCCAGCGGATCGACACCCGGCATCAGGTGTTCGACAATATCGGTTCCCACGACAACCACCGGAGACCTGTTGTTTAGGTCGGTTTCGGTTAGCATGCGGCCGGCGCTCAGGTCTGTGTCGTAGATGGGCGCCATCGAGGGCGTGATTCCTTGCACGGTCGTGTCGCTGATCGACTGTTCGGAGTACTTCACGTGTCCAGTGTTGTTGCGCAGTGCAGCGCCGACGTAGTCACAGTGGCGGCAAGCCTCGAGCACGGCCTGATAATCCTCCATGTCCAGGTTCTTGCGCTTTTCCGCCTCGAGGAAATGCTCGACGTTCGTTTCCACGGGAGAAAACTTGGACATGATGAAAACGTCCGCGCCCAGATTGAAAATCTTGCCCGCGACGTATCCATCGATGCCCGCCACGAAGGTCACAACCGCGATTACCGCAGCGACTCCGATGACAATCGCGAGGGTCGAAAGCACGGAGCGCAGCTTGTTCGCCCACAGCGACTGCAACGCGATTCGGATGGCTTCGGCGATGTTCATGGATTCGGCGTTCAGTTTCGGCTGCTGGACTGTCAGTTCTTCTGCGGAATTAAGTCTACCAGCCAATCACTCCTGCATGCAGAGATTGATGATGCCTCAAGCTAAAACGACCTATTCTCCTTTCGGAAGGAATCTCGGCAATTCCGGCCGTAATAATGTCAGTATTGCTTGTGCCAGGAAGACGTGCTGACTGCCGGAACCGGCATCCAGATTTGTGAGCAGGATGATGGATATGTCGTCATCCGGATATTTCAGGTAAAGAGTCCCCGTCCAGCCAGGGTGGCCCACGATCCGGTGCCCGGAGGCACTCAAAATGAACCAACCGAGCCCATAGAGATTCTGATCAATGGATGAATTCTTGCCGTCCTTGAGCGTGACCGGATCCCACATGCGCTCCAAAGTCTCGAGCTTTACTAGTGCACCGGAGGAGAGCCCAACATCAAATTTGACCATGTCCTCCACGGTGCTCCATATTCCATACCAAGAAGGGAGCTCGTGCTGCCAGGAGCGACGTGCATTCTTTAGCTGCCCTTTTCGCAACGTATAGGAAGAAACCCGATTGGGAATAATTGCGCTTTGATCCAGCACGCTCGTATGTTGCATTCCTAAAGGCCCGAATATTCGCTGTTGAAGAAAATCTCTGTAACTCTGGCCTGACACAGACTCGATAATCATGCCCAGTATGAAATATCCAGCGTCGCTGTATTGAGTTCCAGTGCCGGGTGCAAACAGCAGTGGAGATTTGATCAGATCCTCGAACTGCTGCCTGGTCGAAATATCCAGTAGTTCGGAACCATCACACTTCACCAAGCCGTATTCTCGCAGTCCCGATGTGTGGCTTAACAGTTCCCGAATGGTGATCTCATGCCAGGGTGCCGGCACCTCGGCCAGATACTTGTCGACTGGGTCGTCGAACGCGAGTTTTTTCTGTTCCACCAGCATCATGACTGAGACCGCGGTGATGGGTTTGGTCACAGATGCCAGCTCGAAAACGCTGTCGATTCCGACATGCGCGCCCGTTTCCACATTCGCCAAGCCGTAAGCGCCTTGCCTGAGAATTCGTCCATTTTTCATAACCGCGAAGGCCAGGCCAGGTACGTTCCTCGCAGTTATTTCACGCTTGATGTATTCGTCGATCTTATCGGGATGCGCCGGGTTTTTGGATTGACTTGTGTCAAGAGATTGTTGCCCAGACTTGTCGCGATTCGATTCTTCTGACGTACCGCGGGCTTGGCCCTGAACATAAGCTGTGAAAACGAACAGGACACAAAGCAATCGAACAAGACGCGCTCCCGCGGTTTGTCTCATTTTGTCACTCTGTTTGTTCGATCGAGGCAAAGCCATCTCCCGGAATGCGGGAGTCGCGCGTATATCCTGCTCCTAGGTGATACGCATCTCTTCGTTGGCCAGTTCCCTCCCGCGGCAACATAAGACCCGATTCGTAGGCAGCCATACCATATAATGATTCTGTTGGCAGCCGGACCGGACGGTCGCTTTCTGTGTCTTCGGACGCAGGGAGAGGAAAGTCCGAACTCCACAGAGCGGTGTGCCGGATAACGTCCGGGAGGGCGGGTTCAAGCCCGTTCGACGGAAAGTGCCACAGAAAACATACCGCCTCGGTCTTTCAAGGCTTGTCTTTCGAGATCGGGGTAAGGGTGAAAAGGTGCGGTAAGAGCGCACCGCCGCCGCAGCAATGCAGTGGGCAGGGCAAACCACACACGGAGCAAGACCAAATAGGGAGGAAGCCGGGGCTTTGATTCTTAGAATCAGGCTTTCGGCACGTGCCGGCTCGGTGCGTCAAACCTTCGGGTAGGTCGCTAGAGCCTCGCAGCGATGCGTGGCCCAGAGGAATGACCGTCCCGCCGGAGAAATCCGGCGGACAGAATTCGGCTTACAGGTCCGGCTGCCATAATCTTTTCAGATTACACGGCTTCGTTCCTGAGGGAGGTAGGAAGTGTACACCTCGGACTTCAGCCATTGGATTGAAACAGCCAAGAATACTTGTGAAATCTTGGCTATCTTCGGAGGGGCTACATGGACCTATCTGAATTATTTTCGAGGCCGCATTTACAACCCGAGACTGGAGTGTTCCGTGGAAGCATCCATCGCTAAGCATTCTGGACATTCTTTCCTGCGGGTTTCAGTCAGGATAAGAAACATTGGCCTTTCAAAAGTACCCATTAAGCAGAGGGGAACTGCGCTACTCATTTACTCGATGCCCCTGCAAGGTCGTACGGCGTTGTTCCCAAGGCAGGTTCAATGGGACGAGCCAGTGGCGGCATTCGATGTATTTTCAGGCCGCAAGTGGGTGGAATCGTCAGAGTCAATAGCGGAGGTATTGATGGTAGCCCTGCCTCACGGCGATTCCTTCACTTACAAGATAGCTCTGAAAGTCGTCTCCGGCGAGATCTGGTGGACGGCGGAGAGCCTCGTCGGCGATACTAAAGACAATGGCTAGGAGGGAAGTATGGCAATTAAGCCTTTTGACGGGACGAATGACGTGGCGCAAAAGTCGGAGCGCTGGACACAAGATCAGATCGATGCGGTTGAAAGAGCCAAAGAGCAGCAACGGCGCAGGGAGCAAGAGGCGAATCAGCAACGCGACGCTAACTCCCAGAATCGTCAGGCTGAAAATAGACCGTAAGTCCATTTTCTCAATTCCATTTCAGGAGCATAACTACATGTCAGCACCCAGCCGCCGCCCGGAGATTCGCCGGCGCCGCGCCCGCCAACACAAGATCACAACCCTGCGCAAACGTCTGGCCTCGGCCAAGTCCGACGCCGATCGCGACCGCGTCACTGCGAAGTTGCATAAGCTCGCCATCGCTTCGCCGGGCCAACCCTTGCTGAAGTAAATTCCGCGTCGCGTCAAGCCACCCCTGCCGTCTTCTTGCCCGCTGAATTAGGCTGGCCGGGGATTTGCGCGTCGCTCTCTGGGCTCAGCACTTCCCGATAAGCGTCCATGATCCTGCGCACGGATTTCTCCCAGGAAAACTTGGCCGCCTGCCGGTAGCTGCGCTCCTTCATCTTTTCGCGCAGAGGCTGGTCCATAAGAACACGGTGCAATGCCCGCATGATCTCGAATACATTTTCGGGATGGACAAGCACAGCGGCATTCCCGACCACCTCGGGCAGCGATGACACGTTCGAGGTCACGACCGGGGTGCCGTGTGCCATTGCTTCAAGAGGCGGCAGGCCGAAGCCTTCATACAATGACGGGAAGACAAAAATCTTGGCTTGGTCGTAAAAGGTGCGCAGCACTTCGATCGGCACGAACCCCAAAAAGCGCACATCATTCTGGACTCCGCTTCGGATCACCGTTCGCCGCAGGTCGGGATTCCCGGATACGTCGTCTCCGATAATGATGAGCTTCAGGTCGGGATACGCCTGATCCTTCTCCAGCTCAGTTTTCAGCGCAGAAAACGCTTCAATCATCCGAACGACGTTCTTGTGTGGACTGATTCTTCCCGCATAGAGCAGGAAGGGATACGTTACCTGGTAGCGCTCGGCAATTAACTGGCGATCGGCCGCGCTCGCGTGGCCGTGAAGAAACCGCTCATCGATCGCGTTGTAGACCACCTCGATGCGGCTGGAAGGAATCCCAAACAGCTTCTCGATCTCGATCTTGGTAAATTTTGAAACCGCGAAAATGCGCGCCGCTCCCCGCAATACCCGCTTGGTAAACTGAAAGTGCCAGGCCCCCCAGAACCCGGTCTGCTGGCGCGCCCGCGAGAGATGCTCCAGCATGTCGTGCACCGTCATCACATAGGGGCAAGGCAGCCCACGCGGAACGGAGAACAGATTCGGGATGTGCGCCAGATCGCATTCCAGCCGCTTCACGACCGTGCGAAACTCCCAAAAACTCTTCAGAGACCGCTCCGGCTCCGCGAGGGGAACGCCGTTAAAGTTGGGCGGCAGAGGGCCGATTTCCTTGACCTTGGCGGGAGAGCCGATAAGAAAGTACGTGGTCTCGTGGTCAAGGCGTCCCAGAGTTCGAACGATATTGCGGATGTACGTGCCTACGCCGAACTCCGTCATCCGCCGAATGTCGATGGCGATCTTCACCGAAGGCAATTAAAACACAGAGGCGAGGTGAGACAACAGCAGAATAGAGCGCGAGCTGACGGTTGGAGAAGCTGCTTCCCGGACTAGCGAACATCACTGAGGTATTCAGCGGGAGTTACAATGCGTGTCCCTTTGTAGGAGCCGAGAACGAGAAGGTCTTTGTCCCCTGCGATCAGCAGGCCGGCATTCGCGCGTGCGGCGCACTCCAGGAACATATCGTCGTGTGGATCGCGACATTCCCTCACAGTTCCGCGAAGTCGGACACGGATCGCACGCGCCAGTATGGCTTCTATCGCGGCCTCAGCACGATTCGGATCCCACAAGAATTTTTCGGTCAGGACACGAAATATCTCAGCTTCAATCTCCGGGCAGGTGGCAATCACATCTTCGCTCATGGCCTTTTCCAGCGCCCGGGTCGGTGTCCCGCGACGCTTGGCGAACTGGAGCGCGGAAATCCAGACGTTCGTATCCAGAACGACAATCACCGATGCGTCCGAGCCGGACGACGAGGGGGCTTAACACTGCGAACCTCTTTGATGAGGCGGGACACGTCGGCCTCGGTATGGCCTGGATTCCGGGCGGCTGCATACTCGCCGATCTCCTCCAGCGTGCGGCGCGCCTGCTGAGCGTAGTAGCTGCGGAAAGCTTCGCGAAAGAGTTCGCTCATGGTCCGGCTGTCGCGTCTGGCGAGGGCTTCGGCTTTCGCCGCCAGTTCAGGGGGGAGACTGATGGTGTAAACGCGGGAAGTGCGCGGGGTGGCCATGCGTCTAATATTACAATGTAATGGAATCCATTACAATGAGGCTAAAATTAGGCCCGCACTTCCGCCTGCGCCCTGGCCCGACGCTCGGCATACAGTGGGAACGCCTCGCAGAGACCAAGCACTTCTTCCCGGATTCTCGCCAGCACAGCTGCATCGGTCCGCTGCAGCAGCGCCTCCGCGATCCAGCGTCCGATCCGACGCATCTCGGCTTCTTTCATTCCGCGCGTAGTCAGTGCCGGACTACCAATGCGGATGCCGCTCGGTTTCAGCGGCGGGTTCACATCGAACGGGATGGCATTCTTGTTTACGGTGATTCCAGCCTCACCTAGAGCCTTTTCAGCCTCGCTCCCCAGCATGCCCTTTGAGAAAACATCGACCAGCATCACGTGCGTATCGGTCCCGCCGGAAATGATGCGGAAGCCTTCGGCAGCGAGCGTCTCAGCCAGTACCTTCGCGTTGGCCACGACTTGCTTCGCGTAGTCACGGAATTCGGGCTGCATCGCCTCCTGAAAACAAATCGCCTTGGCCGCGATGATGTGAATTAGCGGGCCACCCTGCATTCCCGGGAAAACTACTTTATCGATTGCCGCCGCGAATTCCGACTTGGAAAGAATCATCCCTGCTCGTGGTCCGCGCAGCGTCTTGTGCGTAGTGGAGGTCACGATGTGCGCGTGCGGCACCGGCGAAGGATGCGCCCCGCCCGCCACCAAACCCGCAAAATGCGCCATGTCGACGAGGTAGAGCGCTCCTACTTTGTCCGCAATCTGACGCATGCGTGCGAAATCAATGATGCGGGGATAGGCGCTGCCGCCACCGATGATCAGCTTCGGGCGTTCCTGCTCCGCCAGCTTTTCGAGCGCGTCATAGTCGATCGTCTCGGTTTCTTTGGTCACACCATACGGAACAATCTTGTAGGTCTTCCCCGAGAAATTCAGGTGATGCCCGTGCGTGAGGTGGCCGCCATGCGCCAGGTTCAACCCGAGAATGGTGTCGCCCGGTTGCAGCACGGCCGCATAGGCTTCCATGTTGGCCTGTGATCCGGCGTGGGGCTGCACATTGGCGTGCTCTGCGCCGAATAGTTGCTTGGCGCGGTCGCGCGCCAGGTTCTCCACCACATCCGCGTATTCGCAGCCGCCGTAGTAACGCTTGCCGGGATATCCCTCGGCATACTTATTGGTGAATACCGAGCCCGCGGCCTCAAGCACGGCCTCGCTGACGAAATTCTCAGAGGCAATCAGTTCCAGGCCCTCGTGCTGACGGCGAGCTTCGTTGTCGATGGCGGCGGCAATCTGCGGATCGGCTTCGTACAGTGGACGGTACATCTTAGCTGCGGGATTCTTCATGTCGTTTTCCTACGGCGTATCGTAAACGTCAGGCCGGTGAAGTTCCATATACCGCTCCGGAGCCGTCACCGAAGTAAAGCCAAACCGTGAATAGAGTCTATGCGCGTCGCGCGTCAAGAGAATCCAGCGCCGCAAATTCTGAAGTGGAGGATGCTCCACGATGCATTGCATCAGCCACTTGCTCAATCCGCGCCCGCGATACGATTCCAAAACAAATACATCTCCCAGATAAGCCACCGTGGAAAAGTCGCTGACCACGCGGGCAAAACCAACTTGCGCGCCTCCGCTTTCATAAATACCGAAGCACAGCGAGTGCTCGATCGACTGCGCCACGACCTCCCGTGGAATGCCCTTTGCCCAGTAGCAATTGGTCAGGAAACCGTGAATCACGTCCAGGCTCAAGCGCTCACGGTCGGTGCTGATTACGAAGTCGCCGCGCCAGTACTCCAACACCGTTTCAGAATCAATCACGCGGCCGGTCGCCATGCCCACATTCTACCGCTTCATCGCGACGTAGCGCCGCCCTCAGACCGCTCTGGTCACCATCAGTCGAACGCCGTCCGAAAAAACGAAGCCAGTTGCCACCCATCCATATAATTGAACGGGGTCTCGCCCATCGTATAGTGCCCGCAAGGCAGCACCACAACTTTGTGATCCAATCCGCGGCGTTCGAATTCACTCACCACGCCCCGCGAGAGTTCAGGCAAGAAAGTTAAATCGTACTTCGCATAAATGATGAGCGACTTCCTCGGCCAGCGCGAGAACTGATCGAAGTACGCCATCGGACTGACCGCGAGCCAGGACTTGCGCAAGGTCTCGAGATCGGTCTGCGATTCAATTCCCTGCCTGATGTGCCGCGTCGACTGTCCATGCCACACCACATCGGCGACGTAAGTCGAAGCATGATTAAACGCCGCCACTCGAATGCGCGGATCATGCGCCGCCGCGATGAATGCATAACACGAGCCCAAACTCGTGCCCACGATCCCAAGCTTGCTGTAGCCCTGCTGCTCCAGCCAATCGAGGCAGCAACGCACGTCCACCACGCCCTGCCGCACTGCATCGAGGGTGCGACCAATGTTGGCAGAGACGGCATAGTCCGCGCGGCTGGTTTCGGCCGGCATGCGGATGTCGTGATAAGGCATGCTCAGCCGCAGCACTGCAATTCCCAGCATGTTCAGAACTTTGCAGAGGTTGACGTAAGCAATGGCATCCGCGTTCCAGTGCGGCAGAAGCACGATGGCGCGTCGTCCGCGCGCAGGAAACCAGCGCGCATTCACCAAATTATTTTCTGGATAAGGGGTTTTCACCGATGCGGTAAAGTGCAAGAACTCGGCGTGAGTTCCTTTTACCTTCGCTTCGAGTTTCGGGTCAGGAACTTCGCGCGTGGAAAATACTTGGACTTCGCGTTTCTCGAGCCGGAAATCAGTTGGCGTCTTGTAGGAGAAAAACTCGTCGCTCGAGGCCACGATACGCCGGTTGAAATCCACCAGAAACTTTGCCGGATCATCCACGCTCTGCCCCGGACGCCAGCCATTCCGGCACGGCCACTTCCGCGCAAATTCCAATCCCCAGTCCAACGGACGCACCACGCGGTTGTTGTCCACCGAAGTAAGCCGGTGCTCCCAGTCGTACATCCATTGTGCGTAGCGCGAGGGCATAGTCAATTCTCTAGTGTAACAAGCGGAAAGGACAACTTTGCGCGGGATTCACTCAACGGTCACAATGAGCAGCTAGCAGTTGACATTTGGTGCTTAAACGGAACGGCGGGGGAGAGATTTTCAGAAGTTTGTGACATCCGTCACGACGAACTGCCAGCCGAAATGCGATATCAAAGGGAAGAAGCGACTTCACGAATCCGCTTGTATGTAGCTACATTTGGAGTTACAATGGATTTTGAATGGGACGAAGCCAAGAACCGCTCCAACATCCGGAAGCACGGGTTCCATTTCGCGGAAGCGGAACGGATGTTCCAAGGCTTTCTTCTCGTCCGGCCCGACGCACAGGAGGACTACGGCGAGGAGCGATGGATTGGGATCGGCATGATTCAAGACTGTTGCGCCTTTGTGGCGTTCGCCCCACGATCTGGCAATACGATCCGCGTCATCTCTCTGAGAAAGGCAAACCATGAAGAGCGGAAAGAATACGAAGATGCCATCAAAGACGGACTGGAGGCGCATTGATGCAATGCGCGATGAAGATATCGATTATTCCGACATCCCCAAGCAGGGCCCAGACTTTTTCAAGAACGCTATTCTCTGGCCGGGGCCGAAGAAGCAGATCACTCTGCGCGTCGATCCCGACGTGCTGACGTTCTTTCGCAAGCACGGCCGCGGCTACCAGACCGCAATGAACGCCGTCCTGCGCAAGTATATGGAAGCGCAAAGAGAGCGCCAGAGAGCCTAGCTGCGTCTAGCTTCCGTACTTCCGCGGTACGCGCTTGGAAATATTGCAGAGAATCTCGTAGGGCGAACTGTTAGCCCACCTCGCATGCTCAAGCGCATCGACGCCCAAACCGTCGTGTGTACCAAGCAGAATCACCTCATCGCCCACAGCAATCCCGGGAATGCCTGTCACATCCACAAGCGTGAGATCCATCGAGATGCTGCCGATGATCGGAGCATAGTGGTCGCGGACGATCACCCGGCCGCGGTTCGAGAGTTGCCGGTTGTATCCGTCGGCGTATCCCACGGGCAGCACGGCAACATGCGCCGGAGCTTTGGTCATATAAGTTCCGCCGTAGCCCAGCGCCTGGTTGGCGGCGAAGTCTCGCATGGAGAGAATGCGCGTCTTCCAGGTCAGCACCGGCTTCACCGCAAGCCGAAGCGTGCCGCCGCTGACTTCCCTGCCCGCACGCTGAAACGGCAGATAGTATCCGTAGAGCGCGACGCCCGGACGCACCATGTTGTGCCGCGTCTCGCGCCGCGAGATGAGCGCGCTGGTGTTGGCCATGTGCATCAGCGCAGGATCGAAGGCCGCTGCGCGCACCATACGCTGCGCCTCTTCGAAACGGCGCTCCTGCTCCGCCACCGAAGGCGCGTCCATGATTTCGGAAGAAGCAAGATGGGTTGAGAGACCTTCGACAGCAAGATGAGGAGCCTTGCTCAGCGCCTTCAACACCGCAGGAAGTTCATCCAGCGACACGCCGAGGCGACCCATGCCGGTGTCCACCTTAAGATGCACGGCCTGCGGCACCGTACCGGAAGCCGCAGCGTTTTCCAACACCTCAATGTGCCAAGGCTCCCACACCGTGGGAGTAAGGCGCAGTCGGACGATCTCACTCTCTTCGCCGCGCCAGAAGCCGGTCATCAACAGAATCCGCGACACGATGCCCGCCTCGCGCAGCGGGATCGCCTCATCGAGCGAGGTGACGCCCAGCCACTTCGCGCCTTCGTCCTGCAAAGCACGCGAGCATTCCACGGCGCCATGGCCATAAGCGTCGGCCTTCACCACTGCGCACACGGTTACGCCCGCGCCCGCATGCTTCACCACGGTGCGGAAGTTTTGCCGCAGATTGGCCAGGGAAACTTCCGCCCAGGTGGGGCGCGTCGCCACGCGGCTCAGAATTTCTACAGTGCTCGCCACTGGGCTCGATTATAGCGGGAGCGGTGCGGGCCCTCAGGTTACGCTTGGGCTACTCCCGCTTGATTTCTGCTGCCCACGATCCATCTCTCGCCCATCAGTTCCCGGCCAGCGAGAAGTTCACTGTGATCTGTGTCTCCACCTCGACAGCCTCATTGTTCAGGACGTAAGGCCGGTAACGCCACTGGCGCACGGCTTCGATCGCCGCAGGCACCAGCATGGGGTGGCCAGCCAGCACTCTGAGGTTCTCGATGGCGCCTTGCTTGCTGATCACCGCCTGCAGCAACACCTGCCCCTGGATGCGCGCACTTCGCGCCAGGGAGGGATAAGTCGGAAGGACCTTGCGAACCAGATCGCCTTCGCTCATGTGCGAGACGCGAACCGGAAGAGGAGCTGGCCGCGGCACTGCCGGCATGATCGGACGAGGATCCGTCCCCAACGCGCCCCGCACTCCATCTGGAATGCCTGGTCCCAAAGCTCCAGGAGTGTAGGGACCAGACGGCCCAACTTGCGGTGGACCATCCTCTGTCCCAGTCGGCTTGGCAAACGGAAGTCGTGGTGACGGTCGCAGAATCATGACCGAATTATTCAACGTAGCAGTGTGCGCACCCGCGTGCGGCGCTACCGATGGAGCCTCTCCCAGAGGCCGCCCTAAGCTGACCGGCGTCGAGAGCGAGCGAAACAGGGGCAAGCCCGCCGGCCGAAGCAGTGGCACGATCAGCAACACGCCCACAGCCAAAACCTGCAAGCCAAACGAAGTTAAGGTGGTCAGTCCGAAGCGCGAACGCTCGTCCCACGAGGAATTCAGAGTGTTGTCGAACATGGTGTCCTCCTCGAAAACCGATACCGCTAAGGACACCAAACCCTGCTCCGAAGGCAGCGCCGGAGCAAAGAAAAAGGCCGCGTTTGAACGCAGCCTTTGGGAACTTTCTCGACACACGCGGTGTCACAAAACTACTTGGGTGGCTCGTTTGTTTTGGGAGCCGCTGGCTTGGGCGCTGGCGGTTTTGGAGCCGCAGGCTTGGGAGTGGCAGGCTTGGCCGCTCCGCCGGCAGCGGCTGGCGCAGGCACGCCGGACTGCGCATTATAGATGTCCACCACCGCCTTAGTGATGTCCACTCCCTCGGTAGCCCACAGCACCGGACTTTGCGGCCATGGGTTCGAGGTGTCCACTATCATACTGAAGCCGTTGTCCTGTGCATACTTAATGATCACCGGCTGCCCCATCTTTTGCAGAATGCGCTGAAACATCTCTCTCTGCTGATTCTGCCCGTCCTCCTGAAAGTCCTGCGCGGCGCGATCAAGCGCCTTTTTCTTGGTCTCAATCTGCTTGACCAGGGCGGCGCGGGCATCTTCATTCAGCTTGTCACCCTGGGTCTGCAATTGCTTCTGCAAGCCCTCGAGTTCGTCGCTTTGTCCCTTCAGTTCGTTTCGTTTCGGCTCCAGTTTCTTGCTTAGGGCCTCGAAGTCGCGCTGCCCCTCGTTGGTGGCAAGCACGGCTTGCTCAATGTTGATGGTTCCCAGCTTGGTGCCGGAGCTCGTTGGGACAGGCGACGAGGCGGTTGCGGGCGAACCAGCTGCTCCCGTTGGAGCGGCAGCGGCGCCACCGGTTTGGGCCCACGCGGAAATCATCGAGAAAACTGCAATGGCCAGGACAGACCGCAGAAACTTGCTTGTCATTGGATCGCTAAACTCCTTGGAACATTGTTCCGGTAAATCTGGTTCCGGTAAATTTGGTTCCGGTGATTATGCTTCCGGGTAAAAACGGTTCCGGGAATGAAAACTCAGCGTTGCTCTTTTCAGGCAACGCTGGGCCGTACTCACGAGGTCTTCGTATTGCATTTCTTCGAACGGCCGACGTCAGAGATCATTTGTCAGACAAGGCCGAGCTGGATTGCCAGCGTCGCACGCCGGGATTGCGGACGTGTCCATCCCCGATCAGCTTGCTACAATGGCGTGGATCACAACAATTATAGAGAGCCTCCTGATCTTGCGTCAAACCTTTACTGCTAAATTGCCCTCGAACCTGCACCTAGCTTGAACCTGCGCTTAGAATGTCGTAGCCACCGTGAAGCGGAACGTCTTACGCGGCTCCCGCAACAGGAAGCTCGGCGAATAGGCCTGCTTCGCCAGGGCAAAAGTATAGTTACCCGCCCCCTCGCTTTGCCCGTGCGGGAACATGCCGCGCGTGATCGGAATCGGCGGGTTTGCGGGACTATCCAGCCGCATCGGGTTGTACGCCCAATAAATTCGGAAGGGCGCGTTGATCACCGGCAGAAACATCTGGAGTTCAAGTCCGGTGGACATTCTGGGACGCCAGTTGGTCGAGCCCAGCACCTGTAGGTCTTTCGAGGGCAGCGGGTTCAATAAAAAGCCTGGCGTGCAGGTATTAGCGGTCACAGTCTGCACCAGTTGGGGACATCCGTACGCCGTACCGACCACCGACGTGTATTGCTGCGATGCAATCTGCAACTGGGACTTACGAACGATGGGGTCGACGCCCATATCTACAAACGGAGCCAGAGCCACTGGCCCATAGATGGTAATGCGGTATTCAAGATTGGTCACTACGCTCAAATCGCCGCCCGGAAAGGTGATTTGATCTATAGGAATGGGTACGGTGACAAAACCCGCACGGGGATTCTGTGGGTCCTTTGGTATGGGCCCCGAGGTGGGACTGGTGAGGGTGATCGATCCCGCGCTTGGCAGGAATGCGACGGGCGATACCGAACGAATATCGAAACCGCGCAGATCGTTCTCGCCGCCCATGTAGGAACGCTGGAAAGGCGGAGCCACCAGCCCACCAAAGCCGCTGATGAAAGACCCCTGAACGTTGAAGCCGATCGCATTGCGCCCCTTCTGCACGGGAATGAACTTTTTGTATTGAACGATCGGCCGGATCGACCGGACCGTTCCTCCCAGCCCGGCGAGCTCCGCTCCCACCGTGAACTGGTGTCCGTGGTGGGGTGAGATCGGACTGTCGATGGTGTTGAAGGAGAAGTTGGGAAAGATCTTGCTGGTGATGATTCCGTTCAGCGCGTTGGGTCCGGAGATTCCGCGGAAGGCCAGAAACTCGAACAGATTCTTGGAGGCTGAGCTTAGCGCCAGCAGCGAAGAGCGGTCAAACGAATAGGTAATTCCCACGCGCTTGAACGAGCGGCGCAGCGGATAGCTTAAAGAGAGCGTGAATCCCTCGCTCGATTGCGTGTAATTCTGGAGGTTCTGCAACACCGCGTTGGGCAGGTTCAGGTTCTGCCCGCTGAAGATGGAGAGCTGCCGGGCCTGGTCGTACTTGGTCTTGGTGTAGTACACGTTGAAACCAAACTGCAGCGGCCGGTCAAACATGTAGGGCTGGGTAAAGCCGAACCGGATGCTTTTCGCCAGGTTCCCTACGCTGGCCTGGACCTGAAGCGTCTCACCCAGACCGAGAAAATTGTTGGTTGAGTAGTTGATCCCCACGAAAGCGCCTTCCAGTCCGCTCACGCCCCCGTTCAAGCCAATACTGTTCTTGCCCTTTTCATGGACCTTCAGCGTCAGATCGACGAAACCGTTTTTTTCGTCCAGTTGACGAATGGTGATGTTGGGGTCGTCCGGCTTCAACTGGTCGAAGTAGCCAAGCTGGTTCAAGCGCAGCAGGCTCAGCTCCCACAGACGGGAGTTGTAGATGCTTCCCTCCTCGAGGGCGACCTCGCGACGGATCACCTTGTCACGGGTCGTGGTATTGCCCTGGAACTCGATCCGGCGCACATAGAACTGCTTGCCTTCGTCAACATCAATTTCCAGAAAGATCTGCTTCTTTTCGTCGTCGAATTTGGTGTCGGGAATGGAGGTGAAGTTGATGTAGCCCAGTTCGCCATAGGCCTTGCGCAAGCTCTCCAGACCCTTGCCCACTTTCTCTTTGCTGAAGACGTCTCCATCCTTGATCGCGAAAAGGCTTCGCAGGGCCTTCACGTTCTGTACCGCTTTGTTGTTCTTGAACGTGATTCCACCCAGCGTGTAGCGCTCGCCCTCCTCGATGGGCATGGTAATGTCGACCGCCTTGCCCCGCCCGCTCTGCAGCAGCGGGATATGGCCGCCCGCGTGGCCCGTATCGTGAATCTGTGTCTTGGGGTCGCTCACGGCCGCCTTGAAATAGCCTCGATTCTGGTATTCACTCCGGACGCGTTCCGTGTCTTCCGCCAGCTTGGTCGCGTCGTAGGTTCGGGCGAAGATGTTTTCCAGAAAGATCGAGTGCGGCACTCCGATGGGCCGGAGGTTCTTCATGGCGTAACGCAGAGTGCGCGTATTGACGTTCTTGTTGCCCTCGAATTTGATCTTTCCCACCTTAACCTTGGGACCTTCTTTGATCACGAATGTGATTCCGACCGCGGCCGGTGGAATCTGCCGCACCTCGGTCCGAACCGTCGCAAACTGCCGGCCATGTTCCGCCAGCAGGCCCTTAATCGTAACTTCAGCCTTCTTGACTTTGGTAGGGTCATACTGGCTTTCCACCGACAATCCGACCTTCGCCTCCTTAAAGCGGTCGAGAATGTCACTGTTGGAAACCGAGCTGGCTCCCACATAATTGATCTCGCGGATGGTGGGCTTCTCTTTCACCTGGATAATCAGCCGCCATCCCTTGGGAGTCTGCTCCCGGGTGAAGCGGATATCTTCGAAGTAGCCGGTGTTCCAGAGCGAGTTGAAATCGCGCTCCAGCGCTGCGGCGTCATAGATATCACCAGGATGGGTGAAGACGCGTGCTTTGACGGTCTCGGATGGAATTCTGCGGTTTCCTTGAACGTTGATCTCAGAGATGATGTCGGTCTGCGCCCGGCTCGATGGTGCGAAAAACAGAGCCAGCGCAATCCCGCACGCCCACCCGAGCCCCTTCATTTCCCGGCAAAGCCGTGCAAATGAAGAAGATGGAGGCTGAACAGCGCGGGAAGAGCCGTGGCTGCGCCCGGGCACAGCACTATCTGCATGAGAGCAAAGATGAATCGCTACGACCTCAGCCTCTGGGATGTAGGAAAACGATCATTATACGGTAGAAAATCAGAAAGCGTCCAAGCCGCCACTCTTGCCGGTGGCTTCATGGAAGGGACTTGGTTGACTCCACCTCCACCAAGACGGAATAAAACGTGGCGGAGTTGCCCAGGTCGGAAAGTTTTTCTGAAGTCAGGACGTTGATATTCCGGAATCCCGGGCCCAGCTTGGCCCAGTTCAGTCTCGCCGACACTACACCAGGCTGAACCGCGCCATCTACTCGAGCCTTCAAGAATATTTCTCCTCTATGGTTGTACACTCGCACCGTCTCTCCGTCGGCAATTCCGCGCGATCGAGCGTCGGCGGAGTGCATTTCCAGAAGATTCGTCTCTTCCATCTCCTGGACGGAAGGCAGATTGGAAAAAGTTGAGTTCAGGAAGTTGTCGGCCTTGCGCGCCAGAAGCTCCAGCGGGAATGTTTTGCGCTCTCCTCCATTCCGCGATTCTGCGGGCGGCTTGAACTCGGCAACCGGATCAAGTCCCTGAGCCTTGATCGCTTCACTGTACAGCTCAGCTTTGCCAGAAGGCGTGCGGAAGTTGCCGTTGGCGAATGGAAGAAAGGGTTCTGACTGGCCACTGGCCAGTGAACCTCGGCCACTGAAGTTCAGACGTATTTGTCTTTCACTTTCGAGCCGCTTTCGGTTGATTCCATCCAGCCATGGGTTCGGCGAATCCAGAGCGCCGTCAATCATTTCGTCGTCGGTCTCGCGGAAACATGGGTCATCGAATCCCACGCGTGCCGCCAGCGCGCGGAACACTTCAACGTTCGAGCGACACTCGCCGAGCGGCTCAATCGCCTGGTCCGACACTTGCAGGTAATAGTGTCCGTAGGCTTTTTGCAGATCTTTGTGCTCGAAGAAGGTTGTCGCCGGTAGCACGATGTCGGCATAGTCGGTGGTGTCGGTGAAAAATTGCTCGTGGACCACTGTAAATAAATCCGGGCGCTTCAGCCCGCGAATCACTTCGTTGTGATTGGGACACACCGCTGCGGGATTTGAATTGTAAACAAACAATGCCTTCAGCGGGGGATCGTTGAGGGAATTCAGCGCTTTCCCCAGTTCCACCATGTTCACGGTTCGCGCTGGGTGTTGCAGGTTGTCCGGCTGGAGGTCGGGCCGCCTCAGCGCGCCCTCGTTGAGCCCAAACGCTCCGCTGGTCGACATCTGAAGCCCGCCGCCTATTTCCTTCCATGATCCGATGACGCAGGGCAGCATCGTGATCGCGCGCGTCGCCATTCCGCCACCTTCGGAGCGCTGCACGCCATAGTTCAGGCGGATCACCGAAGGCCGTATCGTGGCATATTCACGAGCAAGTTTGTGGATATCATCGGCCGCAATCCCTGTCCACTGGGCCACATGCTCCGGCGGATAGGCTTTTACCTTTTCTCGCAATACATCGAAGCCCAAAGTGTACTTCGCCACGTAATCAGCATCGTGCAGACCTTCGCCGATGATTACGTGCATCATGGCCAGCGCCAGCGCGCCATCGGTGCCCGGATTGATCGGAAGATACCAGTCGGCGCACGCCGCCGTGCGCGTGCGGTAGGGGTCAATGACCACCAGTTTCGCGCCCTTACGCCGGGCTTCCTCAATGAACGGCCACAGGTGAACATTGTTTCCATGAATGTTCGAGGCCCATGCAATGATGTAGCGGGAATGAATGAACTGCTCCGGCTCGGTTCCGAGTTTCACGCCCAGCACAGACTGCAACCCGGCCTCGCCCGCCGCGGAACAGATCGCGCGCTCTAGTTGCGAAGCGCCGAGGCGACTGAAAAACCTCCGGTCCATCGAGCCGCCGTTCAAAGCTCCCAGCGTCCCGCCATAGGAATACGGCAGAATCGCCTCGCTGCCGAACTTACCCACGATGCCGCGAAAGCGCGAAGCGATTTCGTCCAGCGCTTCGTCCCAAGTAATGCGCTGCCAGGCTTGTGATTGTGTGGGGACAGCCGCCCTCGGCTGTCCAGGAGCAAAGCTCCGCTCTGCTGCCAGCCCCTTTGCCGCAACCCTTCGCATCGGATACATCACCCGGTCCGGCGAATACACCCGATCCAAGTATTTCGCCACCTTCGCGCACAAAAACCCGCGCGTCACCGGATGCCCCGGGTCCCCCTGGATCTTCGTCGCCCGCCCGTCTTCGACGGTAATCAACACCCCGCAAGCATCGGGACAATCGTGCGGGCACGCAGCATGGACAACTCTTTTCATAACTTCGATCAATTATACGGGCGGATGGCTTTTGAAACAGAAAGGGCATCCGCACGCTTCGGATGCCCTAACTTCGATTGGATGCAGAAACGAGCGCCTACTTAATCTCCAGCACTTCTTTTTCTTTGCCTTTGCTCATCTCTTCCATCTTCTTGATTTCGTCGTCGGTGAGCTTCTGGATCTCATCCAGCGACCGCTTCTCGTCGTCCTCGGTAATCTTCTTGTCCTTCAGCGCCTTCTTGATGGCATCATTGCCATCGCGGCGAATATTGCGCACGGCGGTGCGGTGCTCTTCAAGGACTTTGTGCAGGTGTTTTACCATGTCCTGGCGGCGCTCTTGAGTGAGAGCCGGCACCGGTACGCGGATCAGCTTGCCGTCGTTCATCGGATTCAGCCCCAGTTCCGCGGAGCGAATCGCTTTCTCGATCACGCCGATCTGTGACGGATCGAAGGGCTGCACGGTGATCATCTGCGGCTCGGGCGCGTGCACCTGCGCGATCTGGTTCAGCGGCATCTGCGAGCCGTAATAATCAACATTCACGCTGTCGAGCATGTGCACATTGGCGCGGCCGGTGCGCGTGGCCGCCATCGCCTTGCGGAAGTCTTCGACGGCCTTGTCCATCCGTGTTTTCAGTTGTACGTAGGTTTCTCTGAGGCCCGGAATCGCGGCCATGGTGGCTTGAGCCATATCAGTCAGCTCCGAAAGAAATTAGATATCAAAACGTTGAATTATAAACCGAACAAAAGCTAGCCACGGATTTACGCGGATCAGCACGGATCAGAAATTAAGAAAATCCGCGCGAATCCGCGAATATCCGTGGCAAAGGTCTTAAGCGCTCACCCTCGACCCGATCTTCTCTCCGCTGACCACACGCCGAATATTTCCATGCTGGTTCAGATTGAAAACGATGATGGGCAGGTTGTTGTCCTTGCACAAGCTGATAGCGGTCGAATCCATCACCTTCAGGCCAAGCTTCAGAACGTCCATGTAAGTAATGTTCTCGAACTTCTTGGCGTCCTTCACCTTCATGGGATCGGCGTCGTAGATGCCATCCACTTTCGTGGCCTTTAGAATTGCATCGGCCTTGATCTCCATGGCGCGCAGGGATGCCGCGGTGTCGGTCGAGAAGTAGGGATTGCCCGTTCCGCCAGCAAAGATGACTACCCGGCCTTTTTCGAGATGACGAATCGCGCGCCGCCGGATGAACGGCTCCGCCACCTGGTTCATCTCAATCGCCGTCTGCACGCGCGTGTAGACTTTCTGCTTCTCCAGCGCATCCTGGAGGGCCAGCGCGTTGATCACAGTGGCCAGCATTCCCATGTGATCGGCGGAGACTCGGTCCATGTCTCGAGCCTGATCGGCTACGCCACGGAAGAAGTTGCCGCCGCCCACCACGATCGCGAGTTGTACTCCCAGCTTGTGCACGTCGGCCAATTCAGCAGCGACCTCGTGTATGCGTGAAGTATCGACACCGAAACCTTGATTGGCAGCCAGGGCTTCTCCGGAAATCTTGAGCAGAACGCGTTTGAAGGCAGGGGCAGTCATAAGTAGTGCCGGCGTCACCGCTGGCTGTCGCGAGGGCGTCCGCCCCTCGCTGGAAGTAAGAAAAGGCGCCCGCAGGCGCCCGGAACTACTCCGCTTTCTGTTCTGTAGGCTTGGTCGTCGCGACAGTCTCGCCCGCATCGCCCACTTTGAAGCGCGCGAAGCGCCGCACACTGATGTTCTCGCCCAGCTTGCCAATCTTCGCCGCGATTAGCTGCGAAATCGACACGGTCTGGTCCTTGATGAAAGGCTGCTCCAGCAGGCAGACCTCCTCGTAGAACTTCTCCATCATGCCGGCGACCATTTTCTCGGCAATATGCTGCGGCTTGCCAGAGGCGACGGCCTTGGCCAGATAAATGTCTTTTTCCCGAGCGAAGTCAGCCGGAGTTACGTCTTCCTTGCGGACGTAGCGCGGATCGCTGGCTGCAATGTGCATGGCGATATCGTGCACCAGTTCCTTGAAGTCGTCGGTGCGTGCGACAAAGTCGCTCTCGCAGTTCACTTCGACAAGCACACCGATCTTGCCGCCCGCGTGAATGTAGCTGGTCACCGCGCCTTCGCTGGTCACGCGTGTCGCCTTCTTGGCCGCAACCGAAACGCCCTTCTTGCGCAGGATTACAACCGCCTGCTCCATGTCACCCTTGGCTTCGGTCAGAGCCTGTTTGCAATCCATCATCGGTGCCCCGGTCTTTTCCCGGAGATCTTTCACTTGCGCCGCAGAAATATTCACAGTAGTAGTACCCATAATCGATGAAAACCTTCCTCACTCATTCGATGCTGCCTTACAAACTTTGACCCGCGCCGGACGACCCGCGCGGGTCTGATGTCAAACGCCCGGTTTTTGTCTTTCTGACAACTGACCACTGCTCTTAAACCGTCTGACTCTCCACCTTCGGCACATCAGCCTCAGCATCCTCGTTCGCCACTGGCTTCTTGTGCGTTCCCGGACCCAGCACCTCTTCCATGCTGATGTTTTCGCCAATGTCGGCGATATCAGAGGCAGCCGCGGCCTCCTGGGCGCGCAACTCATTCGCCGCCGCAGCATCTTCCGCCTGCTGCATTTCGCGCGCCTGCGCCTGCTCGGTGGCGGCCGTCATGTCGGCGACCTGCTTGTCGGTCATCAACTGCGCGCCCTCGGCAATGGACTCCGAAATCTTCGAAGTAAACAGCCGGATCGCGCGCAACGCATCGTCGTTGCCGGGGATTACGTAATCCACTTCGCTGGGATCGCAGTTGGTATCGACCACTGCGACCACCGGAATGCCCAGCTTTCGCGCCTCGCGCACCGCGATCTGCTCTTTGTTCGAATCGATCACGAACACCGCATCCGGCAACCGGCTCATGTTCTTGATGCCCGCCAGGTTGGCTTGCAGGTGCTTGCGCTCGCGTTCGAGCTTGATGACTTCTTTTTTCGGCAGCAGCTCGTAGCGGCCGTCCGTGGCCATCTCGTCGAGCTCTTTCAGCCGTTTTACCGACTTCTGCACCGTAATCCAGTTGGTAAGAAGTCCGCCCAGCCAGCGCTGGTTGATGTAGAAGCCGCCGCACTTGGTGGCCTCTTCGGCAATGGCGTCTTGCGCCTGGCGCTTGGTGCCCACGAACAGCACAATCTTGCCGTCGGCCGCCAGTTCCTGGACAAATTTTGACGCCTCCTTAAACATCTTCAGCGTCTTCTGCAGGTCGATGATGTAAATCCCGTTGCGCTCTCCGAAAATGTATTCCTTCATCTTGGGATTCCAGCGCTTGGTCTGATGCCCGAAGTGAACACCCGCTTCGAGCAGCTCCTTCATGGTGATAGTAGCCAATGAACCTCCTTGTTCAGTCTGCATCCTTCGCGTACGTTCCGCTCCGGATTGCCATTCCCGTCCCCGCGCCGCGAGGCACAGGAAGAATTGAACACCTAAAATCAGTGGCCAGTTGTCAGTGGCCAGTAAAGTCAAAATCCTTGTGTCACATTATCGCTTGCTGAACTGGAACCGTTTCCGCGCGCCCTTCTGGCCGTACTTCTTACGTTCTTTGCCGCGCGAGTCACGAGTGACCAAGCCCTCGGACTTCAGCTTGCCGCGCAACTCCGCGTTGAACTGCATCAACGCGCGCGCAATGCCAAGCTTCACCGCATCGGCCTGGCCGCGTACGCCGCCGCCCAGCACGCTGGCGACAACGTTGAACGTGGCCGCCGAATCGGTCGAGGCCAAAGGCGCTTTCGCCGCCGAGCGCTGCGCCGGCGTCACGAAATACTCCTCGAACGCACGTCCATTCACTTTGAAATCGCCGCTGCCCGGACGCAGATACACCCGCGCGATCGCCCGCTTCCGCCGTCCCGTTCCGTAGTACTGAACCAATTCTGCCATTTCGCTTTTAGCTCCTAATCTTGTTGTCATCCTGAGCGCAGCCGTTCTTCAGGCGGAGCGAAGGATCTCAAGCTTAACCGCTCGCGCCCTACGCGCGAACTTCCAACTTCAAGTCCTGAGGCTTCTGCGCCTCGTGCGGATGCTTGTCGCCCTTGTACACATTCAGCTTCGAGAGCATGTGCGCCGCCAGCTTGTTCTTCGGCAACATGCGCCGCACTGCATCTTCAATAATTCTTTCCGGCTTGCGCGCCAAACGCTTGCGGTAATCCTCGGTGCGCAGTCCGCCCGGATAGCCGGTGTAATGGTGGTACTGCTTCTGCTCCGACTTCATGCCGGTCGTCCGAATCTTCTCGGCATTGACCACAATCACGTGATCGCCAGTATCCAGAAACGGCGTGTACTGCGGATTCTCTTTGCCCATCAGGATGCGTGCTACTTGCGAGGCCAGACGCCCGAGCGTCTGCCCATCCGCATCCACGACAAACCACTTGCGCACAATTTCCCCCGGTTTGGGGAAATAGGTAGACATTGGAACTCTCCCAGAATGAAAAAAATTGCGAAACGCGATTGAAAATAGCAAAGAAGACCGCTCGTTGATTCTCCGGCGAGGACGCCAGACCATCAGGCGGGCAACCGCGAGACTTCCCAAAGTCTTTAAGATACCGTAGCCTGCGAGATATTGTCAACGCTGAGTTAACAGCGGTAGTGTCCTACGACTGCCGAATGTGGAATTCGACAAAGGCCTCCGCGGGGCAACAGAGTCTTGACAGCGATTTCGCAGTCGAGGATAATTCGGCTCTCTCGCGCCTTTCCCCGAGGCTGCCGACAGAATCAAATTCCCAGAGGTGCTCCCGTGAAAAAAGTGTTTCTGCTGAGCCTGGCGCTCGGCTTTCTCGCTCTCCCACTCCATGCCCAAAATGTGTGGACGAGCAAAATCGAAACCTTCGGCAACTTCGTGAAGCAATCGATCAACCCCAACGCAAACGGCATTGTGAGCATATTTACACCCGCAACTGGCATCACCGTTACTCGCGTTCAACTGTCGGCTGCGGGCGGTCAAATATGCACGACGCCACCGGGTATCAAAGTAACGGACGGTACAACGAGCTACTTGTTGGCTATCCCCAACACCACCGCTACCAACGGTTTCGTTGGGCCGGTTTCAAACGACAGCGGCGTCATCAGCGTCCCCTTCGCCGCCGGGGCCCAGCTCAAGGTGAAAGCGGTGCCCGGAAGTAGCGGCTGCAACCCGTATGAGATCAACATCGTGGTGCAGTACAGCGTGCCGTAAACTGAACTCAACCGCCTCGTCCGTTGGTTTCGGTTTCATTAGACCGACGGACGGGGCTTTTCTTAGTTGTATGGAGTAGTTCGATGCTGCAGCGCTCGGACAGTGCTCAATAAATAGTCGGGCGCTTTCTGCTTTCGTGCTAATATCCCGCCCCATGGTCGCGCCATTACGCACCATCCGCCTATTGTTGCCGATGGCACCAACCCTTACCGCCCTTTGCGCGTTCGCAGCCGATGAAACCGCCCAGCCCGCTCCGCGCTTCCGCGCCAAAACCACTGCCGGCGAACAGTTCAACAATGCGTCGGTCAAAGGCAAAGTCGTGCTGTTTGAGTTCTGGACCACGTGGTGCCAGTACTGCGAAGCCGAAGCCGAATTAGTCGACGACATTGCTAAGGAGTTCTCCGGCAAAGGCCTGATTGTGCTCGCCGTTGATGTCCTCGAACCCGATCAGAAAGTGAAGAAATATCTCGTTGAGCACCCTCGTTCCGTTCCCATAGTGCTCACCAAAGATACCAACCTTGCTGCCATGTACAACGCCCAAAGCTACCCCATCTACGTGGTTATCGACCGCGACGGCAACATCGCTGGCGAACAACGCGGCGCGGGAGGAGAGAACGGTTTGCGACGACTGCTTAAACGGGCGGGAATCGAAGCAAAGCCGGAAGCAGCAGAATAGATTCGGAGCGGACACAAACTCGCATTGGCTAAGTGCGGAGTCCTACGCGCTAACTGCTCACTCGTACGCCAGCGCCTCAATCGGATCTTTCCCCGCCGCCTTAAACGCCGGGTACAGCGCGCCAGCGACCGCTCCGAGCACCGCCACCAACATGGAACGCAAAACCCAGTCGCTGGTCACCACGACCTGCACCAGCGGAAAGCGATGCCGGATGGCCCAACTTGCCGCGAAGCTGAACCCGATCCCAAGCACGATGCCAAGCGCAGCAAGCAGTCCAGTCTCCCGCAAGATCGCGCTTACAATATAGAACTTCGACGCTCCGATCGCCTTCAGGATGCCGATCTCGCGCGTACGTTCCATCACGGCAGCGTACATAGACTGGAAAATCACGAGGAAGCCGATGATCACGCTGACACCAATCACCACGCCAATAAACGGCCGAAATCCGGGCAGGTGACTGGGTGTCATCATGCTGAGATACTCTTCTGTAGATTGCACGGAATATTTTTCCATCCCTGGCTGGCTCTTCACCTCGTTCACCACCGCACCTGCATCGGCGGGGTCGTCGAGTTTCACGTAAAAGACCGAGGCCTTATCTTTGGCGCCGAGTAGATCCTGCAGCGATGCGAGAGGCAGGAACTTGCGCGCTCCACGGCCATTCTCTACAATCCCGGCCACACGAAAGTTGTGGTTCAGGACCTCCATCGTGTCGCCCACTTTCACGTGTTTCTGACGCGCAATGTAGTCGTCTACCAGAATGTCATCCGGCCCCTGAAAGGGTCCGCCCCGCAGATATTGAAACGGTCCGCCTAAAGCCTCGAAGCTGGGCAGATCGATTCCGTCAATCACTTCGAGCGCACCTGCAGCTGAAAGCTGCCAAATCACCGGGCTCACCACCTTCACGTGGGGCAGGTTGCGGAGGATGTCGGCCACCTTGATAGGCACGGGCGCGCCACTAATGCCGGCAAGGTTCGTCGCTCCCGGCGGCTGCACAATAACATCGGCTCCAATGCCTGCCGTCCGATTTCTGGAATCGTTCATGATGCCGTAAGAAAGTCCGGCGATCAGCAGAATTAACGCCACTTCCAGAGCAACCGCGACAATGCTGATCAGAGACCGGATCGGCCGGTGCACCAGATTGCCGACAATCATTTTGTTCATCATGGCTTCAAAAGAACGAACCTGCCTGCCTTAGCGCCAGTTTCTTGTATCCCGCGGCGGTGCCGCTGCACTCGATTGCGGCTTATCCAAATGCACCACCTCCGCCCCCGGCGGCTGCTCCAGCGCAAATTGATCGTCGCGGAGCGGCTTGTTGATCTCCAGCTTCAACATGTTGAGAGTGATGTCATACTCTTCCTGCGGCCGGTAAATCTCGATGCGCGAGGGAAAGCTGACGCCATCGTAATCTTTGTAGGTCGCGTATCGCGCGTCGGTCGCCAGCTTGCCCAGCTCATCATAGATGTACTGGCGATGCGGCTGCAGGTCGGTGCGGCTGAACACAATCTTGCGTGACAGCTTCCAACTCTGATCGTCTTTACGAATCACCACGAGTTCGTAATCTTCCTGAAGAACACGATTTCCTTTAGCGTCGTGCAGAATCTCGTAACCATTCTCCAGCACCGCGATCTCGTGTTCAGGATCGATGGGGCGAATCAGAATCGCGTCGTAAATATCCTGGGGCCGGATACTCTCCATCGGCTGGTCGGGGTTATGCGTCTGCACTTCATTGCGGCCCACCACAAAGCGGTTCCTGGGCGGAATCCACAGCTTGAACTCCTCCCCGTTGCTCACCATGTCGAAAGCCGTGGTGCGCACGATCGGCAGCAACCCGATCATATGCAGCATTGCCGGCTTCCGCGCCAACACATACCCGCGGATCTCTTTGTAGTCGGTGACGTGGCCCTTCTTAGCACCGCCCGCCGACGTATCAATGTCCACTGTGGCCTGCAGCGACCGGAGCTTCTCGGCCTGCTGGTTGATGTTGTCAATCAGCGCTAATTGGGAGGTCTCCCGGAGCGGAGCCTTGGAGTACTTTTCCTCCACCGGCCGCGTCCGGAACAAACAGCCCGTAGTGGGCAGCACCGCTAAAAGCAACGTCAGGGCCCAAAAGGGCGAGATACGTCTCATGCAGGGATTAGATTAACTCCAGACCATTTGAGTATACCGCGACGAAAAGGGTGCAAGAACCAGCCAGGCTGCCCGTCACGGGAGAGGAACGGGGAGTTTTCGGCAGTGTCGAACGTGGTGCGTGGGGCGACCAAGCGAGAATCTTACTAAAGTCAGCTACGCCCGACCCTAGCGCGTCATCTAAACTGTCGCCATCGTGCGCAAGATCTTCTGGCTCATCCTGATTGCTGTTCTCGCCGGCGCGGGCTGCTTCGCCTGGGCTCTGCTGATCCCGGTTGAACCCCCGGGACAAACCTTCGTGATGCTGCATCCGGGCTACTCCACCCGCCGCATGGCCAGCGAACTCAAGTCCGCCGGGGTCATTCGCAGCGAGGAAGCGTTCGTCCTCTGGCACTACATGCGCCGTCGCCGTTCGCTCAAGGCCGGAGAATACCTCTTCGACAAGCCGAGGAACATTATTGAGGTGCAGAAACGTCTCCAGCGCGGTGACGTTTATTCCCACACGGTAGCCGTGCCGGAAGGCTTCACCATGTTCGACATCGCTCATGCCGTGGAAGCCGCAGGACTCGGCCCCGCGGACGACTTCCTGAAAGTAGCGCAGACGGATACGGCGCTGATCGCCGACGTCGCTCCCGGCGCGCCGTCGCTCGAGGGCTATCTGTTTCCCGATACCTACCAATTCAGCCGGATGCAAACCATGCATGACATGGCCGCAGTCATGGTCAAGCAGTTTCGACAAGTCGCACGCCAGATTGGATTGGTTCAGACGCCGACTGCCGCCCCGCCCGAGGGTGGATCAAGCTCGCCTCAAATCGTGCTTGAGACCGATCTTGAACGCACCGTGATCATGGCGTCCATCGTCGAGAAGGAAACAGCTGTTGCCGGTGAACGCCCCTTGGTCGCTAGCGTCTACTACAACCGCCTGGCGAAGAGGATCGCGCTCGACGCCGACCCCAGCATCATTTACGCCGAGCTCCTCGCCGGCACCTACCAAGGTGCGCTGCATCACGCCGACATGCAGTTCAGTTCCCGCTATAACACTTACAGATACCCGGGACTTCCCCCCGGCCCCATCGGCAACCCCGGCAAAAGCGCGCTGGAAGCCGCCATGCATCCCGCGCAAAGCGACTACTACTATTTCGTCGCCGACGCCCAGGGCCACCATCGCTTCGCCCGCACCATCGAGGAACACAATAAGAATGTCGCCGCCTACCGCCGCGCCGTGCGCGGAAAGTAGACCGTCCCTGTACGCCTTCTGCGGCGGAATCTTAAAACCTAATGCCAGGATGTAGGACGGTCCTGGCCTGGCGGGGATAACGCTACCTCTGCAGCAAATCCACCGGCGCCGTCACATCGTGCACGCGGAAATACTTGGCCAGCGCCGGATACTTCCGGGCCACGGCCTCATACATCGCGTAAGCCACGTTGCGATAGGAAACATGGCCGGCCGGCGTGGTGCGCAATTCGGAGATGTACACGACCTCGGCGAAGTCCATCTTGAACAGGGCGCGCTTGCGATAAGCCAGCGGGATTGCGTACTGCGAATTCTCTTCCGCCTCGGGGGCGTTGCGGGTGGCCAGCTTCTCAACCGCCGTTTGTGTGCGCTGCATGGCGGTATCGTAGCGGCTGCGCATGCCTGCATCTTCCACGTCGAGCAGCATCTCATAGCCGTGTTGCGTGGTGAAGCCCTGCATTACCTGAATGCAGCGGCGGTGGCGGTGCATGTCGCGGAAGCCGCCCGCATCCATCAGGATGTCGAAGCGGAACTGCTGGCCGGCGCGGAAGCCGCGCAGCATTTCATCGTGCTTGCCGCGATGGCGCAGGCCGAGGTCGATGATCTCTCGCCGGTAGCGCTCGCCCGAAACCTGCAACGCCTGGCGGACTTGTCGATAGGAGTGGTGGCAGTGCTCGTAGAGGAGCGTGGTGGCGATTTCGACCTCGAGCGGCTCTTCGTCGAGCAGGTCGACAATCGCTTTCGAGGGCGCGACCGCCTCGCTCTTCATCAGTTCGCGCGCGGCCTGCCGCAACTCGCGGCGCGTTTCCATCTCATACGGATTCGGGTCGGCATACTTCACCAGCGTGGGCGCGACCCGAACTTCATGCAGCAATTCCTGCTCGGCCCTCGCACCCAACTCCGGACTCAGCTTCCTAATCTCATCCACCAGTCCGCGCAACGACTCAGCATTCACGTTGTAAGCCGCCGACGTTGCCGCCTTTTTCAACGACTCACCGAGACTCCGGACTTCCTTATGTGTATGCGAGAGCAGGTGCGCCACCTGTGTTTCCAGAGTGCGCGCGTTGACGATCTCACCCAGCGAAGTATTCGTAGCCAGCGGCAGCAGGTAGCGGGTGATGTCAAAGGCCCGCGCCTTCAGCGTGCGCTCGTATGCTTCCTGCTTCATGTCCGCAGGCTTGGGAGTGATGCTGATCAAGTGCCCGGTCATGTGCGCCGACAATGCTTCATATTCGGCAAAAAGAAAACCCAGCGTCTCGCGGTAGAGCTTGCGGGCTTCATCGTCGGAACCGAAATCGGGCGTATAGTAGCCACTCTTCTTGAAATCCTGATAGCGGGTCGAGCGCTCCTGGCCATCCCAGCGCTGTTCGTCAGCTAGTTCGATTGCCGCGAGAATCGAGAGCCTCTCAACCGCCAGCGCAATGTGAGCCAGGTCGGCAATCGAGCGGTGGCCGTACTGAAAGTAAAAAGTGTTGAGAAACTTCTCCGCCTTCTGCGCGCTGATCTCGCGCAGCGATTCCTTCATCGACAGCGACGAGCGCGAGTACTTCGCCATGGCATAAGCCTGAATTTCCGGCTCGACGCCGTATACGGCGAACACCTCCGTGGAAGGCGCGTCGGACTGCGCCCTTTCAGCTGCCGCGTCATTCTCCGCAGCCGAAGCCCGCTGCGGCGAACGATGTCCGGGGCTGGACGACACCGGGTCTAATGTGGAGGATTTTTGGTTGGAAGGCTCGGGCATGGCGATCACTTCGTTGACAGCAGTCTGAGACATGGGAGTGTCTGGAATGTTAATCGGCGGAAGCACAATGCGCAATGCGTTTCACCCAGCGACTCTTCCCGCGCTGTGGATATCGTCGCCATGGATGAACTCGTCCAGAAAATCGCGGCCCGCATGCCCGCTCACCGCGGACTGCCGACATATGCCCTAAACTGGAGCGTGGAATCCGCACTTCAATATGCAGCCCATCGCCCCTGGCCGTTGCCTTTAGGCCCGTGGGTCATGAAGCAGATCTGGCACGATCTGCTCTTCGCCCACTGGCCGCTGCCGGCCGAGAAAATGCGGGATCTCGTCCCTGCGCAGCTAGCGCTGGACACCTTCGATGGGCAAAGCTGGGTTGGAGTAGTTCCATTCCACATGAGCGGGATTAGGGCTCACGGATTGCCGCCGATTCCCGGCCTCTCGCGCTTTCCCGAGTTGAACGTCCGCACCTATGTGACTCACGGGGGCAAGCCGGGAGTGTATTTTTTCAGCCTCGACGCCGCCAACCTTCCGGCAGTTTGGGCCGCCCGCGGTTTCTATCATCTTCCGTATTTTCACGCTACCATGAGCGCAGAAGAACTCGGCGGGAATATTCACTACCGGTCGCGTCGTCTCCGTGGCGCCGCAGAGTTTCGCGGACAGTACCGCCCCACCACCGAAGTGCGC
>Ga0210405_10000572_pt1 | contig 48040 bp, 35 predicted proteins | sample IncBWH11MmetaG_FD_155492 | JGI IMG/M metagenome (GOLD analysis project Ga0210405, IMG submission 155492) | Forest soil microbial communities from Barre Woods Harvard Forest LTER site, Petersham, Massachusetts, United States - Inc-BW-H-11-M | ecosystem: Environmental > Terrestrial > Soil >...
GCGCTGGCCAATCTTCGTCAATGCCCCGTCTCGCGGGAGGTCGAGCGTTTTGAGGCGGTCGCTTTCTGAGAATTCTACACGGTTCCCTTTGCGCGGAGGAGCGTCGGTGAGCATCAGCCCATCTTTAACTGAACGGAACGAACTGTGTTCAGTAGGCTACCGGAAGCGCAGGAATCTTGCGTCAAGAGAACTGCCAGACATTTGCTCTGTGGGCACCAGACTCTCCGCACTGAGACTCGATTCGCTCTGCAATACCCGATTACAAAATAGGTTCGTTTGCTGCGACGATTGCGATTCGAGCCCGCTGACTCGGTGATCCGAAAAGACCAACTAATCTATCACTTTGGGGGGGTTGACCTTGGGTTTCAATTGCCAGCTTCCCTGAAAATCTGGCCCCTTCGAGACTGGCTTCGCCAAGGGTTGCGATACGCTTATGACGAGAGGGATTGCGAAATCCGAGCCAATCACGACAGCCTCTCCCGGCACCAACGTAGGCAGGAATGCAGCAGCAGAACGGTCGATGTCGCCCGATGCACGCTCGACGACTTCCCTATCCCTGTCGTTGATCAATCGATGAACGATTAGTGTGCCCATTTGACTGAGAATGCCTTCTGGTATGTCACGCGGTCTTTGGGTAGACAAGCAAAGGTTCAGCGAGTGTTTGCGGCCTTCCTTTGCCATTAGTTCGAACGAATCGAGGGGATACGGCTGATTTTCGTCACCAAGCACTTTGTTGAGAAACTGATGCGCTTCATCTACGAACAAAATCACTGGCTGCTTTAGGAACTTGCCCGTCTTTGCTGTAGCTAACAAGAACCTTCCAATCGCGTTCGCAACAAGTTCAGGAGCATTAAGAGAAGATGGCAAGTAACGAAGAGATATTCGGAGCACGCGGTGCTTGTCATCAGCAAGGAAATCAGCGATGACCTTGGTGATCGATGGCTTTTTACCGGGGTCTGAAAACGCACTTTAACTCGGCGGGATAGGTGCATTCGTTTTGTATCTGTCCGACAAGTTTGTCGATGTCGAGTTCCACAGCAGTGCTTTGAATCGCTACAGCCTGAGCGATTTGCGCTGCCTCAATCGGCGCTTTGGGCTGATTCGCTTTTGGAATCATGCCATTCTTAACAAGCGGGCTTGAAGCGCCAAGAACAGCGGCGCCTGAAGCAACCCAAAGCCGAGTACGCGAAGCTGCAATAGCCGCTTCCTGCATCATGGGCGATTGACCCCCGCCCCGTCCCATCCTAAGATTCCCGCTAATGGCTACCCCATCCCAACTGGTCGGGCGGACGGTTTCCCATTACCGCGTCATCGAGAAGCTGGGTGGCGGCGGCATGGGTGTGGTGTACAAGGCTGAGGACGTATCGCTGCATCGTTTTGTCGCCCTGAAATTCCTTCCTGAAGACCTAGCACAAGACCCGCAGGCTTTGGAACGCTTTCGGCGGGAGGCGAAGGCTGCCTCGGCACTGAACCATCCGAACATCTGCACGATCTACGAAATTGGGAGCCACGATGGCCAGTCGTTCATCGCGATGGAGTTTCTGGATGGCATGACCCTGAAGTACCGAATTGCAGGCAGACCGATGGAAATCGACTTGGCGCTCTCTCTCGCCATCGAAATTGCTGATGCCCTCGATGCCGCACACGCCCAAGGAATCGTTCACCGTGACATCAAGCCCGCCAACATCTTCATTACCAAGCGCGGACACGCCAAGATTCTGGATTTTGGATTGGCGAAAATTATGCCTCCTCTGACCATGGACGGAGTGGCTGGAGCGGCAGAGCAATCCACCCTGACTTTGGAGGCGCATCTGACCAGCCCCGGAGCAGCCGTCGGCACGGTCGCTTACATGTCACCAGAACAAGTCCGTGCCAAAGACCTTGATCCCCGAACCGACTTGTTCTCATTTGGAATTGTGCTCTATGAAATGACGACCGGGCTCTTGCCGTTCCGTGGCGAGAGTGCGGGAGTGGTTTTCGACGCCATTCTGAACCGGGTACCAGTCTCCCCGTTGCGCCTGAATCCCGACGTGTCTCCGGAGCTGGAACGGATCACCAACAAGGCGCTGGAGAAGGACCGCAGCCTCCGTTACCAGCACGCTTCGGAGATGGGCACTGATCTCAGGCGTCTTGAGCGCGATTCCGCCTCACGTGGTCTCGGAACCAAGCCAGCGGAGCCGGGGAATGGGAGTAGTTCAAGGGTCTCAGTCACCGCTCGAAATTCGCGTATCCGAAATTGGGTCCTTGGAGTAGTGAGCATCTTGCTCTGCACTTTCATAGTGGGCATTGTGATTGTTCACTATGGTCATGGAACTTGGCGAACATGGGTTGGTGCAAGTGTTCCCAATCAGAAAAATCTTGTGGTGCTCCCCTTCACGGCGGTCGGCGGTGGGTCTGATGAACAGGTGTACTGCGACGGTTTTACTGAGACCGTTACAGCTAAGCTCGCGAGTGAGCCCTCTTTGCAGGTACCTTCGGCACTTGAGACACGGGCAAAGAATGTTACCAGCATTGAGAAAGCAAGAACTCAACTTGGTGCTAATCTTGTTCTCGTTGCGAGTTGGCAGCATGTTGAACACGCTGCCCGCATCAACCTCAGTCTCATCGACACGAAAACTGGGCGACAGCTTCGAACGGACACTATCACAGAACGCGCTGACGATCTGTTTTCCCTCCAAGATCAAGTCGTCGTAAAGGCGCTCCGCATGCTGCAAGTTACGCCCTCGGGCGTCGTTGGGTCATCCCTAACGGATCATGGCACAACCGTCCTGACCGCTTATGATTTCTATGTTCAGGGGATCGGCTACTTGCAGCGATACGAACGCCTAGAGAATGTCGAAACTGCTATAACGCTTTTTCATCATGCAATCAAACAGGATCACAATTACGCACAAGCGCAGGCTGCTCTAGCGCAAGCCTACTGGCACAAATACAGCGCGACCAAAGACCCTCAATGGGCAGAACTGGCGAAAGCTGCTGTAAAAGCTGCCGAAACTCTTGACAGCCGACTGCCGGAAGTACAGTTGGCGATTGGGAATCTAAGTCTGCAAACAGGCGCTTCTCAGGCTGCAATATCCGCCTTTCAGGGTGTGCTAGAAATCGATCCCGAGAATTTGAATGCCTATCTCGGACTTGGTGACACTTACGATTCGCTCGGACGCATTGCTGAAGGTGAGCAAATGTTTCGCCGCGCAATCGGACTTCGACCCAGTTGTTGGAATTGCTACAACCTGCTCGGAGCTTTTCTGAATAAGCATTCGCGTTACAGCGAAGCGGCCGAAGCATGGCGTAAAGTCACGGAGCTTGTTCCCGACAATGTATGGGGCTACATGAACGTTGGCGATGCTTATTTCAACATGGGCCAATTTGAGGTGGCGGGAAAATACTTCCAACAGGGGCTCCAAGTCTCGCCAGACAACTCCGACCTCTATTCCAACATGGGAGCCATGAGCTTCTTTCTGGGACGGTTCAATGAGGACGTGCAATTTACGCAAAAAGCGATTGCGCTACGGCCTCAGAAGTACGACTATTGGGGCAATTTGGCAGATGCGTATCGAATGATTCCCGGAGAATCAGATAAAGCGGTGAAAGCCTATGAGCAAGCGATTCTCCTTGCCGAAAAACTATTGGTAGTGAATCCGAGCGACAGTGACGTGCTCAGTTCGCTTGCGCTCTACCATTCTCGAATTGGTGATGCCATCGGAGCCCGGCAATATCTGGTGCGGGCCTTGAAGGTAAATCCCAACGATGTGGACATTCTTCGTATAGCATGTCTTGTGCATTTAGAAGCGCGGGAAAAACAGGAATCGCTCAAGTGGCTTGAGAAATCTGTGCATGCTGGTTACCCACGCGAGCAACTCGTCGCCAATCCCGAATTGGCGAGCCTGCGGTCTGAACCGGAGTTCCGACTGTTAGTCGGGGAAGCCGTTTCGTTCAAGTAAGAGGCTGCGAAACAGTGACGGAGGCCTTCATGTTGAAGAAATCAGGTACGAACGTAAGCCGCAGGCAGTTTCTTGCGGCCGCGAGTAGCGTGGCCGTCGCAAGTTCTGTTGCTTCAACAAAGGGTTCAAGCTTTGCCCAATCTGCTCCAGCACCAGCCCCCGACCATTTGGTGACTATCGACATCGTCACGACGCCAAACAAAATCTCATACTGGGTCGGCAATCCTCCGAAAGACGCCTCAAGCCTGCAAGTGAAGTCAGGTGAGAGCGTAATGTGGCAGGCCAAAACGCATGGTCCTTCCCATAGGCTAACGATTCTTTTTGTCAAGAACACTCCATTCACCGATACAGGTGGTGGGGCTGTGTACGCATTTGAGGGTTCCGAAACCGATGAGCTTAAAGGAATCGGAGGGAACATAGGCCAAGTCCCTTCGTACACCTATAAGTACTCTGTGGCTGTCTTCGATCACGCGACACACCAGACCCACACTGACGACCCAAAGATTATCGTCGGAAAAGGAGACGGCGCAAGAGAGGAGCTGGATTTGGCGCTAGAGGACCTGAAAAACACCGATGCAAAACTATCAGGTAAGCCTAATGAGCAAAAACAGCTAAAATCCATCGAGCGGGAATTGGAACATCTAATAGACGAATTGAAGTAAGCAGGGCATTATTCTACAAGAAGAAAAAGGGGGGCGGAGCACCACTAGCAAGACTTCGCATGGGGAAGTTTACGGAAAGACGCCGACCTCGACATCTCCATCCTGAAGGAAGCCAAAGCCGAGCACGCGAAGCTGCAATAGAGCCCTCCTGTTTTGGGTTGAGTTCCTGGGTGTAAACTCCCACCAGTTGTGCGGACTAGGCTGGAGGGCACGGGTATGACTGAGAGAAAACACGTCTCCCCCGAAGCTCTGGATGCGAGTTTGCTGCGCAAGCAGCGCAAGCCTATTCCACACGCATTCGTGCTTGATGCGATTTCCACACTATCGCCGTACACGCGTCCGATGTTTGGCTGCCTTGCAATCTATATAGGAGACAAAATCGTGTTGATCCTACGGGACAAGCCTAAGAGCACTGCGGATAATGGAGTATGGCTCGCCACTATCCAAGAACACCACCAGAGCTTGCGGCGTGAGTTCCCGAACATGCGATCCATTCAAGTATTGGGCAAACGCGTAACGGGTTGGCAGGTCTTACCAGTCGATGCGTCTGACTTTGAATCAGCGGCACTGCGGGCATGCGAGCTTGTGCTGGCTGGAGACCCTCGGATCGGCAAAATACCGGGCGCACGAACGTCGAAGTCTGGATCAAGAGTGGCTGGAAGATCGTCGAAGCAGATCAAAACCTCGAAGAAACACGGGGGCACGATTAACTTCGATATCGTGCGGAAGATCGGCTTGGGGTTGCCCGGCGTGGAGGAAAGCACGGCATACGGCTCGCCCGCACTCAAGGTTCACGGGAAACTCTTGGCATGCGTGCCTAAGAATCGCTCGGCTGAGCCGAATTCGCTTATGGTACGCGTCGGCTTCGACGACCGCGCCGAATTGCTTGCAGCGGCTCCCGATGTTTACTACGTCACCGACCACTATCTCAACTATAGCGCCGTGCTGGTTCGACTGTCCCGCGTCACACCTGATGTCCTGCGGGGCTTGCTCGGCATGGCTCACAAGTTTGTGACCGGGAGGAGGGGACGATGAAGCGAGAACGGGTGCTCAAGGTCGTGCTGGTAATAGTGGGATTGCTCTTTTGCGCTGGCGTTTATCCCTTGATTACGTCTGTGCGCAGTGGTTGGCAGGCGAACAAGGAGGACTCCCTGCCAATGGGGCTTAGTCTTTATGTCATGATAGGGATTTTCCTGCTGCTGGCTGCGCGTAATCCGTCAGCGAATCACGGAGTGATCGTCTTCGCGGCATGGTTGAATATTGCTCATGCCACCGTCATGACGGTCATGGCAGTTCACCTTCCAAACGAGCGCCAAGGTTTGCTGATCGCTTCGGCTGTGTTTGCTGGCATCGGTGCAGTCCTGATCTTGCTGGCTCCGGCGAAACAGTCAGGAGAACTGCGATCCAGTGCGTAGGCTCATTCCCCTCATTGTGGTGTACTTGATTGCGGGAGATGCCGCCGCGCAAAAGACGGTCTCCTTTACTACCGAGGACGGAGGCTTGGTCTATGCTGATGTTTACGGAGAAGGCGACCGAGGCGTCGTGCTGGCGCACGGTGGTCGGTTCAATAAGGAGAGCTGGGCTAAACAGGCGCGAACGCTGACGGCAGCAGGCTTTCGCGTGCTGGCGTTAGATTTCCGAGGGTACGGCAAATCGCGAGGACCCGGCGACTCCGACCCGATGGGCGCACCTCTTCAGCTAGATGTTCTGGCTGCCGTCCGCTACCTGCGAAAGACTGGCGCGAAGAGCGTGTCGGTAGTCGGGGGCAGCATGGGAGGCGGGGCTGCTGGCGACGCGTCGATCACTTCACAGCCGGGTGAGATTGATCGCGTGGTATTCCTCGGTGCCGCGCCTAACAGACCTGCCGACAAGCTCAAGTCAGCCACCCTGTTCATTGTGGCACGCGATGATGCAAGCGGCGACGGACCACGCCTCCCCGGGATTAAGGCGCAGTACGAGAAAGCTCCCCAACCAAAAGGGCTGATTATTCTGGATGGCTCGGCGCACGCCCAGTTCCTCTTCCAAACGGATCAAGCAGACCGCGTGATGCGCGAGATACTCCGCTTTCTATCCGCGAAGTGACTTGCTCCGTATGATGGCTGACGCAATCAGACGTGCATTGGCTCGCAACTCTGGGAGAACCCCGACATCCCCATCCTGAAAAGAAGCCAAAGCCCAGTAAGCGAAGCGGCAATAGTGTTCGGGCTATCATGTTGTCGGTTACGGCAATGGAGGAGGTACTGTGCGTCGAGAACGTGCGCTGAAGGTTGTGTTGGTCGTGGTGGGCTTGATCTTTTGCGGTCTTGCTTATCCCTTGATGATGTTTGTAAAGCAAGAGCCTGCGCTGGCGATGATGCTCAGCGTTTACGTCACTCTCGGAATCTTCTTGCTGCTTGCGTCCCGTAACCCGTCAGCGAATCGGAGCCTGATCGCCTTCACGGCATGGTCGAGCTTCGTCCATGCAATTCTTATGGCGGGGCAGGCATTCGCTAATCTGATCGCACGCGGGGAACTCATCGGCTCCGCTGTGCTCGTCGTTATCGGCGTAGCTTTGATCGTGTTGGCTCCGGCGAAACAGCCCGTTCAGCGAGCCTCTACTGTGGTCGCATAGCTTTTTAACGAGAGCACGGAAGGACGGCGGGGACTTGAGCGCCGGAGCCATCATAATCATCGCCATCGCCGCCTCAGGCGTTCTCATGATGCGCTTCCGCAAGCGGTGGCTGGCGAAGATCAACATCGCCTTTACGAACCGAATCACCAGTTTGTTTGCGGGCTGGCTTCCGGGGTTTGGCATTCTCACGCATGTGGGTCGCAAGTCGGGGAAGGTCTACAGAACTCCGGTAAATGTCTTTCGAGTGCCGACCGCTTTCATCATCGCGTTAACCTACAGCAGCCAATCCGAGTGGGTGAGGAACGTGCTCGCGGAGGGCGGTTGCGAGCTCAAAACTCGCGGTAAGAAATATCAGCTTTCTGCGCCGAAAGTCGTGCGCGATCCCACACGGCGACGATTCCCGATTCCGGTGCGGCTCGTTCTGAAGCTCGTAGGTGCGGATGAGTACATGGAGCTTTCGACTACAAGATAGGCTCTGCCTTGCCCACTCGCCAACGCGCTTTCCGCTTGGTAATATCTTGCACACTGGAGATGCACGATGCGAACCGCTCGTTTCATTCTTGCCTCGGGAATCCTTGCCCTCAATGCCTTGCATCCTGTTGTTCTTGCCCAGACGCCAAGCACCGACCTGATCCTTTTCAATGGCAAGGTTTTCACGAGCAATGCAAGCCAGCGCCGCCCTCATCGCAGGCCCGACGACCGTGATGCCCAGCGAATACTACCCGGAGGTCTTCGGCGGCGAGACATCGGAAGCCTGCAAGTTCGGTAGCCTCGACGAAGCCAATGAAATTCTGGGACTGATGATGCGGCACTGGAACGAGATCGCCTCGACCTTGTTCAAGGACGAGGTCTACGTGCCGCTTCTGCTACAGGACGAGGACGGCGTGGCTCATGGCAACGACTGGGCGCGTGGTTTCATGCGCGGCATGCCATGCGGCACGATGGCTGGGCTGAGCTAATCAACGACGAGAAATATGGTGGCTCCCTGATCCCGATGATGATGTTCTATCACGAGCACGACGAAGACCCGGAGATGCGACCCGATCCGATTACGCCTGACAAACGCGAGCAGGTCATCGCTTTCATGGCAGCGGGGTTGATGAACGCCTACGAGTATTTTCGGAAAGAGCGGGAAGGCGATCTCGGCGTCGATGCACCTGAACCCCGGCGCAACGCTTCCAAGGTTGGTAGGAACGACCCTTGCCCTTGCGGTTCGGGGAAGAAATACAAAAAGTGCTGCGGCGGGGCGGCAGTGAACTGAATGCCTGCCTACCACGTTCCTCGATGACCCCACATGTCTCTCCGCACCAGTGTCAGTTGGGACCGCTCCCGACTTGGGCTGGTTTCGCCGTGATCGAACCGTCGTCCGCTATACTGATCTCGCGAGGACTGAATGTGCAACCGCACTCCAACTTCGGTTCATGTGTGAGCCATTGCTTGTGGTTCCATTCGACATCGACTGAATAAGCGCACTGATCCTCGACCTTTTCACCGTTCTCGGTGTCAGGGGGCGTGAAGCCTTCGGTAGCCTCGCTGCTCGTGTGTGACGGCTCGACATCAACCAGCGCGCGGAAGTCGAGTCCTTCTTGAATCGTGATGACGGCAGCGGAGGCTTCTGTGCGCTGACGTGCGCACCCGACGTAGGAGAGCCCGTTGCTTGCAACTCTGGTCATGCCGAAAAGAGTTCTATCCTCAGATTGCTGGTCTTCAATTGCCAGCCAGTAAACTGCTCGCCCGCCATTTCCGCCGACTGTCATCTGATCTCTGCCGTCTGTGATCTGATCCTCGCGTGCCGTTATTTGATAGATGTGGGTTAAGGCATCGGTGAACAATTGCTTCACCCCAAAGCTAAGTTCTCCACCAAGTTTGATCTCGCTGGCCGGAGTGGGCAGGGCCTGCTTTCCGGAAACGCTGTTCTCAAACGTCGCTTCCAAGTATCGGGCTTTGCCCTCAGGATCGTGTTCAAAGAGAGAAACGCTTGGAATGTAGCCAAGTTCGGCAGCGTGGTCTCTGTTCAGCACGACATAAAAAAACCACGCTCCAAAGGGAGCGGGGGCGCCATACGTGCCGAATACGTGGATGACACGATTCTGAAGGACGGGTAAGCGCAATATGTGGGAGGTCTTGCCAAGTCCGGGGAGTTCAATTTGTCGGGTTCGCCAGCTTGGATCACGCTCCGCAAATGCAGCGAATTGTTGGAGTGTGGCAGGATTGCCCGGAGACACCGAAAACGGAATATCGTTGCCGCTGAGCAGTTGAAACCAAGATTTTGTCTGCCGTTTGGTGACTCTGTCATTCCAGACGGTCGCTTCACAGCGAAAATCGTTATCGGCTTTGATCCAATCGCATTCGTAGTTGTTTCGGCTCTCCATTTGAGCGTCCCAGACACCACAGACGCCAAAAGCTTCTATGGAGTTGCAGGAGAGATCGGCAGCAACGTGGGGCTGTGGCAATTGGAGATCGAGCAAAATGTGAGCTTCGATCTCAGCCACGGAAGTACCTCGTTGGACGCTGCTCCACTGCATTTCGAAACTGGGGATCGTTGGGTCACCAGTGGCGGGCAGGATCGTGGCAGGGGATTGCGGATTTTCCTCCTCTGGGCTTGGCAGGTCGGCGAATAAAAGGCTTAGCTCGGGCCCTTCCTTCTCAAGTTCGACGACTTTCCACCAAAGTGCCTGATCCGAAACGCTGAGCCGCACATAGATCGTCAGCGGAGAGTAGGGAAGCGAGTCCGTCGGTCGGTCATGATGGATGTAGAAATCGACCCGGTTGATTTTGTACTTGGCAGCATCGATGTTGCTGAACAAGGTGTGGAAGGCTTGAGTCTGCGCCTGCTGGATTTCGGTAGCGTCCACGACAGGCAGCAGTTGGAGTTTCGAAGGACGATGAAGCTCGGCATTGAAGGTGCTTTCAGCGGACGTGCTCGAACAACCAAAAGAGTGCCGAGGTTGGGCGTTGTTGTCCTGAGCTACCGCTAGTGTGGAACAAAAAAGCAAGCCCAGAGTGGCGACAGCGAAGCGGAGAATGTGCGTCTTCATGCTTTACTCTGGAGCAACAAACTAGCCAACCGCCGAGATACCGGAAATCAGGCGATCAGGCGTTCTCAAATGCCGTCATTCACAACCGTTACGTCCACGATACGACACGGTGTGTCATCGGGAATACGGTGCGGAGCCGAGCCACATAACTAAGGTCATTAGCTGAGATCGCGTTACCAGACGAAGTCGGCACCATCCACGGCAACGAACTGGGCTGGTGGTTTGATACGCGGAATACATGTGAGGCACGGTGAACTGATCTTCTACCGCGCCGTTTCAGTACCGATCCAAGTAGAAAGCTGGACTCCAACGCATTGGCTGGTTTATGGTTCGCCGATGCTAGCCACGTCACTGTGCACGTTCGATCTGCCGCAGCACGTGATTCAGATCATCGATCATTGGGTACAGCCCCCTTTGAGCACGAAAGTTGCGCTCCTGTCAGATCAGATTCGTTCAGATCAGCACGCCCGAAGTCATCGACGGCGTATTGCACCTTGATACAATCCCCGGCGAGGGGGACTCATGGCTAACTTGGCTGGTGTTGTCCAGCAGTTGCGGAAGGAACGGGATCAGGCTGCGCGAACTGTCGAGCGCCTTGATGCGGCACTCGCCGCGCTCAATGGTGACTCATACGGGAGGAAGAGTGGAACTAGGGTAAGATTTCAGCAGCAGGAAGGGCTAGGATCGCGGCTGCCCAGAGATCGCGATGGGCGAAAGTGCGTAGGAATAGCGGGCAGAAACCGAACGTGCTCACAATGCCCAAGAAGAAAGTTATGTCAGCCGCCGCCCGGAGGAAGATTGCCGCCGCGCAGCGTGCGCGATGGGCGAAGGTGAAGGCGGCTCAGAAAAAGTCAGCGTAAAGCAAGTTGTCTCCTGTGAATTTCAAGGTCACATCTGGGGTAACAACTGCGCCCAAATCTGCCCACTTGTGACCAAAATCGGCGCTGGGAAGTCGCTGAAATCAGTGGTTTTTACACGCCGATGAACAATCTGTTGGTTCCAGGTTCAAATCCTGGTGGGCCCACCAAAACCCGCGCTTTTTTGCCCTTTGCGCGGCAGAGTTCCATCCCCATTTCCGAAAAGCGGTTGTTGTAATCGGTATAACGGCCGCGCGCCCCCATACAAATTGCTAATGGTGAAGGCCATTCCCAATATTCCCTAGAGGGGCGGAATCCGCGAGAAAGAGATGACACCTGAAGACCGGGCACGAATAAATCAGTTGTGCGCACTCATCCAGACAGAGGCCAACCCACAGGAGTTTACGCGGCTCGTAAAGGAATTAAAGGACTTGTTAGACTCGAAGCTCGGTCCAATCCAAGGCGAGCCTCCCAGTCATTCCGCAGGCTCGAAGGACCAGTATTCAACGTAAAGTCGTAGACCTGGATATACGGCCTCTCCTCTATAGCAATGCAGCCACTCGTCCTATTAAGAACGTTCTAATGTGTTCTATCGACGATTGGAAGATAAGATTCGGCACCTTTGCCTGCTCGCGACGGCCGCGAAGAACGAAGACGCGTGGCTGGTCCTGTCCGAACTCCGCCTGTTGATCCGACAACACGTTGCTCATTTGCGATTGGTGGCCGCTGGCAAGCTATCGGGCGCAAGGGAATTTGTTGAAAGACGGGCGGGACCAACGCCTTCCGGAAAGCTGCAGTCGGACTGAATCACTTACCACTCCTGACAATCAATCCCTGAATCGCCAACGGTCGCTTCGCGACCGACGGACGGATGCGTCCCGTCCCTACTCCGAACTCGGCTTGCCGTCGGAAGGCGGGAAAAAGCGTCGATCCTTACGTGCGCGGAGAGACTAGGGATGGGGCACAAGGCATTGGTTCGCCGCTGCAACCGATTTGCTGTCACGTCCCTTCCCATCCTATCTGGCATTAGCCTCTTTCCCTGCGGCGTCCCGAGTCTTTTTGCCAACCTGATCCATCCCCATGACAACCAAAGTACAGTGGCATTTCGGGAATAGGGATGAGGGCAAAACCTATGATGGCAACCGATCCGGAAAAGTCTCGCCAGCGATCGGCCGAAAGCATCGAATATCAGCCTCCGCAATCACAAGATCCGACCGGTGAACCGGAAAGCGGGGAGCCGTCGGTGAGCGTCGCAACGAGGAAACTGACGCTCAGACTAAGGAAGGTTCGGTGTAGTTGGACAGAAACCTAACGATGACGGCACGGCGGATAAGGCGCTCGCGTGGCTCAGGAACCAAGTCATCGAGTCGCGCGCATTTAAGAACGCCTGCAGATTTTATTCCAGCATCTCCGACTCTAACGACTCTGCAAATGGCTGCCCACAAGTGCAAGTCTTGTGATCTGTGGAGAAATGCGACGCAAACCGTTTTTGGAGAAGGTCCAACTCCGGCGCGCGTGATGTTCGTCGGCGAACAGCCCGGCGACAGTGAAGACAAAAGTGGCCACCCCTTTGTTGGGCCTGCGGGGAAATTGCTCGACGAGGTATTAGTCGAAGTCGGAATCGACCGTTCCGAGGTGTTTGTCACTAACGTCGTCAAGCATTTCAAATGGGTCGCAGCTCAGCGAGGCAAGCGTCGCATCCACAAAAAGCCCCGCCAATCGGAGATCGAGGCGTGCCGTCCCTGGCTTGATGCTGAGCTGCAGCTTGTGAGGCCCGAAGTGCTGGTTTGCCTTGGAGCCAGCGCGGCGCAAGCTTTGCTCGGTAAAAACTTTCGGGTCACGCGCGAGCGTGGAATTCTTGTGAAAAGCAATCTGGCGCCCTACGTCATGGCGACGACGCATCCAGCTTCCATCCTGCGCGCGCCCGACAGCGAGGCCCGCGAGCAACAGCGCAGGGAATTTGTTCGTGATCTAAAGAAGGTTGCCGACCTGATCCACGCCGGCCGCACATCTGCGGCGTGAAATTCTAGCCAAATCGAAGATGAACCACATGCGCAGGACAGCCGAGGCGGCTGTCCCTACACTGTGCATCGGGCCCGCCTGCTAGATGGGATGGCCCTTGAAGAAATAGATCAGCTCAATGATCAGGATGACTACCACCATCAACTCAAGCACAAAGGCTCGGGACTGGTTGAACTGCTCGATCATGAAGCGGTAGAGATCTTCGGCGGTGTCGAGTTTTTCTTTGACCAGGTCTTTGTAGTCGGGGACTCCGACTTTTTGGGCGCAGAGTTTGTAGAGACGCGCGGAGAACATGTCGCTGAGGAACTTGATGGCGTTGTCGGCGCGCTCGGTGAGTTCGCTGACGTCGAGCAGGACCGTGTGGAGTTTCGAGGCGGCGCGGGCGGTGCGCCATCGGGACCAGAGGCCGGTGCCTCCTTTTTCGAGGAAGTCGTAGACGCTTTCCAGTTCGCGGGTGAGCAGTTCGTCATAATGGCGAAACTCGAGAAGTTGCGAGTTCGCGTATTGCAGGAGCTGGATGGCGGTCTCGGCGCCGGAGAGCGTGTCGTAGATGAAGGCGGCATTCCATCCGATGACGGCCAAGTCGGTCGGATAGTAGGAGATGCGGGACTGAAGAATTTCCTGGCGCTCGCCGTCGCTGAGAGTGCAGGTTTCTCCGCGGACGACCTGGGCGATCTGGTCGCTGTGGGCGGTCAAGAGCGTGTCGGCGGTGGGGGATCCGTCGATCTCGCGGACGTGGAAAATAAAGTAATCCTCTTGCAGCCAGTCTTCTTCCTTGTAGGGCTTGATGAGCGCGGGGGCGGCGCGCTCGAGGCGCTGGTGGATAACGCGCGAGGCCAGCTTTTCGAAGCTGGTGTCGGAGGTCCAGTGGGCGGAGAGTTCGACGAGCTTCTCCCAGTCACCGGAGAAGGGGAGCTCGAAAACCAGGCTGACTACGCCGTAGTCGAAGTACTTGATCTCTCCGGTAAGGCGCTCGCCGGAATCGAGGACGAGGGATTCGAGGCGGTCGGCAACGGGAGGACGCTGGTAGCGGACGTATCCCGGAGCCTGACTGCTCTTGAACGTAGCTTGGGCGTTGCGTGCTTGCAGCAGCTGACGGATGACATCGAGGCGGATCTCTTCGCAGACGTCGTACTGGATGAGGACGAGAATGGATCCCCGGAGTGGGGCGGACGCCGGCGCTTCGGTAGTGACCTTCACTTGACTGCTGAGGGCGGCGGCGACGTCGGCGGTAACGATAGTGGTGAGTTCGCGGTCCATGGGGCAGTTCTCAGTTATCAGTTACCAGTTCTCAGTTGGAGAGACTCGGTGGCGGACAAATAGAGCGGAGGCGTATTGCTCTTCGTCTATTGTCCCAGAAAGGTTGGAGTTGGGGTAGGGTTGTCGTAAGTTGTTGCTTTGGAAGCTGTTGCCGATCTGCTGACGGACAGCCGAGCGCAGCTGTCCTCACACTTGCTTTGAGATGTCAGCGTTTGCGGGTTAGGAGCCAAGTTACTAGTCCCGCGGCGGCTACGGCTCCTGTGGTTTTTGCGGCGCGGATCATGGAGGCGCGGATTTCCTGCTCTTGTTCGCGGATCGCTCGTGATTCGGGGTACGGGTCGTCTTTGTCTAGAGCGCTGGGGTGGAGGGCCAATTGGAGGACCTCGGCTAAGTGCAGGGCGTGGCGGGTCGTGTTTTGGGCGATTTGTTCGCGGCAGCTGAAGCCGTCGGCGATGATGAGCCAATCGTCAGGGGCTTGACGAACGGCGGGTAGGAGTTCCAGTTCTCCGATGGTTTGGGAGATTTCGTAGTGCTCGGCGTGGAAGCCGAAGGATCCGGCCATACCGCAGCATCCGGGAGCGGGGCTTGTGAAGTCGATGCCGAGACGGTGCAGGAGGGATTCCTCGGCGGTCATCTTCATGATGGATTTGTGATGGCAGTGGCCGTGGAGTAGGGCTTTGCGCGGGAGTTGTGGGAGCATCGCGCCGGGGATTAGTCTTTGTTCGAGGAATTCGCTTAGCAGGAATGTTTGTTTGCTCAGGGCTTGGGCGCGGGCGTCGTGGGGGAAGAGGTTCGCGAGTTCGTCGCGGAAGACGGCTACGCAGGACGGTTCCAATCCGACGACGGGAATGCCGGCTTCGATCTCGGGCTCGAGTTGATCGAGGACTTCCAGGAGCAGGCGTTCGGCGCGGTCCAACATGCCGAAGTCGTAGAGGGGCCGTCCGCAGCAGAGATTGGCTTGGGGAACGAGGACGCGGAATCCGGCGGTTTCCAGGACCTCTACGGCGGCGCGGGCGGTTTGGGGGAGGAAGTAGTTGTTGAAGGTGTCGGCCCAGAGGAGAACCTCGGGGGCTGAAGCCCCTTCTTCCTCGGACGTCTGACGCGGCGCTGAATCGGCGCTCTTCCACGGTTGCTCCGGGCTTTCACATTCTGCCCCTTCGGGGCTGTTTTTCCATGGATTCGGTGAGTCTGGTTCACGTGACGCGGTCGACCACGGACGAAGGCGTCCGCGGGGCGGACGAAGGCGTCCGCCCCTACACAAGCTGAACCATTGTTTGAACGTCTGCGGGGCGAAGGGGGGGATGCGGCGCTTTGCGGGGATGCCTCCGACTTTTTTGGCGATGTCGCTTAGGAATGGGAGCTGCGTTGTCAGGTTTACCAGGCCTGGGGCCTTCGACGCCAGGCTCGCCCAGAAATCGATGTTGCCGAAGGCGTAGGCGTTCAGGGGGCGGAGGCGGCCTTCGTAGTAGTGAGAGAGGAATTCGGCTTTGTAGGTGGCGACATCCACGCTGACGGGGCAGTCGCTTTTGCATCCTTTGCAGGCTAGGCAGAGGTCTAGCGACTGTTTGACTTCTTCGCTGCGCCAGCCGTCGCGGATAATCGCATCTTCTCGGTGTGGGCTTTGCGTCATCTCCCAGAGAAGGTGAGCGCGGCCGCGGGTGGAGTGTTCTTCGTCGTGCGTGGCGCGCCAACTGGGACACATCACACCGCCTTCTTCGCGGCGGCACTTGCCTACGCCGACGCAACGCAGAGCGGCGTGCGAGAGGCTGCCATGATCTTGCGGGAACTGGAAATGTGTTTGTGGTTGCCACGGGGAGTAGTTCGCGCCAAGGCGGAGATTTTCGTCGAGCTTGTTGGGTTCGATCAGCTTGCCGGGGTTCATCTTCCAGTCGGGATCCCAGGCGGTTTTAAATTTGCGGAAGGCCTCCATCAGTTCTGGGCCGAACATTTTCGGAAGGAGTTCGGCGCGGGCTTGTCCGTCACCGTGCTCGCCGGAGAGGGATCCACCGTAGATCACGACTAAGTCGGCGGCTTCTTCGACGAAGCGGCGATACTTTGCGATTCCCTCTTTTGATTGCAGATCGAAGTTGAGGCGCGTGTGGACGCAGGCGTGACCGAAGTGTCCGTAGAGCGAGCCTTTGTAGCCGAAAGCGGCCACCATTTTGCGGAGATCGCGGAGATATCCGCCCAGTTTTTCGGGAGAAACGGCGGCGTCTTCCCAGCCTTCCCAGTTGAGGGGCTCGCCGGGGACGTGCGAAGTAGCGCCGAGACTCGATTCACGGACTTCCCAAACGCGCTTGGCGTTTGCTCCCGAGTAGAGCTTTACGTTAGGAGGATTGGGGCTGCGGCGCAGCGCGTCGATCAGGCGCTGGGCCTGCATTTCTGCGCCGGGGATGGATTCGGCGCCGAACTCGACCATGAGCCATCCGCCGCCTTCCGGCAGCAATGCGAGCCCTTCCGTGTTGATCCCTTTTGTGCGCTCGTAGTAGACGAGCAGGTCATCGAAGCCTTCGAGCCCGATGGGCTTGTGCTCGAGGATTTCGGGGATGTGGTCGGCACATTGGTAGATGTCGGGATAGGCGAGGACTACCAGGACACGTGACGGGGGACTTTCGATGAGGCGGCAGGTGGCTTCCAGGATTGTGGCGCAGGTGCCTTCGGAACCTACTAACGAGCGGGCGATGTGGAAGCCGTTCCCGGGGAGCAGGTAGTTGAGGTTGTAGCCGGAGACTCGGCGGGGAATGTTGGGAAATTTTTGGCGGATTTGGTCGGCGTAGGTTTCGGCGATTTGCTTTAGGGTGGAGGCGATTTGGTCTGCTCGAGCGAAGGCGCTGCGGCCCGATAGTTCCGGGCCGCCGGACAGCCGAGGGCGGCTGTCTCCACTTGGCTGCGATGGGGCCCCAGGCTCTGGCACGCTCCCCATCGCTTCGCTCAGGGTCGCGGGTCGGACGAAGGCGTCCGCCCCTACACGAGCTGTGGTGGCTCCGGCTTGGATTTGATTCTGAGCAACGCTTAGGCGGATGCCGTCGTATGTGACTATCTCCAGGGCTTCGATGTTGTCGTCCGTTTTGCCGCCCATGATGGAGTGGACACCGCAGGAATTGTTGCCGATCATACCGCCGATGGTGCAGCGGTCGTGGCTGGCGGGATCGGGGGCGAAGGTCAGGTGATATTTTTCGGCGGCGTTGCGGAGGTGATCCAGAACTACTCCGGGTTGGACTCGCGCGATGCGGCGCTCGGGATCGATCTCGAGGATATTTCCCATGTACTTCGTGAAGTCGAGAACGACGGCTACGTTGCAGCATTGTCCGGCGAGAGAGGTGCCGCCGCCGCGACACAGAAGCGGAGCGCCGAACTCGCGGCAGACGGAGATGGCGGCGAGGACGTCGTCGGCGTCGCGCGGGAGAACAACGCCGATCGGAACCTGGCGGTAGTTGGAACCGTCGGTGGCGTAGAGGGCGCGGCTGCCATTGTCGAATTTCACGTCGCCGCGGACTTGAGGTCGCAGGGCTTCGTGCAGCCCCAAGGGATCGGCCTGTGATGATCTTGAGGCTGGCACGGAGTCTGCGGCAGTGTCTGACATCAACCGAGGTCTTCTCAGTCCTAGGACTTCTTGGTCATGCTGACGATGGTAAATCTGGAACCGTCGCCACTGGACTGGACGCTGATGGTCGTCGAAGTTCCTTTGTCGCCAGAGACAATGCTGCAATGAGTCTGGTCGGAACTGGCGACCTGGGCACTGGGAAATTTCTGCCTGTAGAAATCACAGACTTTGTCTACGGAATCTTTGCTCTCGAAGTTGGCGGTGACCGTGTGGAGACTGCCGAATGTCACCGACGCTGTACCTTCCTTTCGCAGGTCGGCTCCGGGGTAGATCTCCACACCGAGATCCTTTGCGGTTTGCTCGGGATCGGTGGAGGTCTCCATATTGCCGAAGGGAGTTTCGACTTTCACATTGTCGCCCTTCTGCGAGACGTGGGCGCTCTTGATAGCGCGATGGATGACGATGCCGCACGTGACCATGCCAAGGACTCCGATCAGGACGATGACGCCAACGATGACCAGGATGACCTTGAGGGCGCTGCTGCCACCTTTGGACGGCGGCGGGCCGGGAGCGATGGGCTGGGCAGCGGCAGCAGGAACGCCACTCACCGCAGCGCCGCACTTGTTGCAGAATTTTGTGCCCTCGTTGAGGGGTGCACCGCAGGAATTACAGAATGCCATGGTTCACCTCGCGCATCAGCTCGACGGGCGAGTATACCGCAGGAGGCGGGGGGATTCGAGGTCGAGTTTGAGGTGGAACACGGGGCCTAAAGGCCCTTCGATTTTTGAGGCTGACGCGACCCTGAAGGGCCGCTCTTCCACGGTTCTAGGTAGCAATGCTAGATCGGATTTGGGGTAGACCCGTGGTAGGGGCGCTCGCTTTTGCTCGCGGGACGGACGAAGGCGTCCGTCCCTACCCAAGCTAGCTGAAGGAGCGGGTGGCGTAGTCGAACATGGAGAGGGCGAGGAGGAGGAGCAGGAAGAAGATTGTCGAGGCTACGACGAGCTTCAGGAGTTTCTCGCTGGCTCCTTTTAGGTGCATGAAGAAGAGGGCGACCAGGAGCGCCTTGGTGGTCGCGATGATGAGCGCTACGGCGGCGTTGAAACGGCCTAGATCGATTAATGCGGCTTCGTAGGTTAGGAACGTGCCTAGTAGCAGCGCTCCCCAGACGGCGAAGTAGGTTTTCAGCGGGGACGATTTGGAGTGGTCATGCATACGATGATCTCAGGTGCTGATGAAAATTGTGGCGACTTAACGCTTCGGAGTCTCTATGCCCGCGTTCGACATTGCATACCGAAAAAGGCATTTGAGCACCGGGCCTTTCCGCAGCGGCTAAAGCCGCCAGCGTCAGTCGATAGCTTTGCGGCGCGGCTGAAAGCCGCGCCCCTTCAAAACTAGAACCTAAATCGGAGCGTTTCAGCAGGCTGCTACGTCCCGTCGAACACTCCGCATCTGATATCGCGATGGTTGGGAAGTCAAAATCCCCACCCTGTCGCACAGAACGCGACAAGGGTGGGGCACCCTTGGGATTTGTTGTGCTGGCGGCCATCGTCTTTTTTAATGTGCGATCCATGTTACGGGTGACGGTCGATTAGATAGAGCAACGGGAACAGGTAAATCCAGACGATATCTACGAAGTGCCAGTAGAGACCGCCGATTTCTAAGGGCGTGTGATAGCGCGGCGTGAAGCGGCCCTTCCACGCCATCGACAGGAGCCACGTGAAGATGCCGAGTCCTACGATCATGTGCAGGGCGTGCAGGCCCGTCATGATGAAATAAAGAGAGAAGAAGATCTGGGCGTGCTGCGGGTTGGCGTATTGACCGGGATGTCCGGGAATCTGCTCGTGGTCGAAGCTGAAACTTACACCCGGAACATGGTGCTCTTCGAATTTGTCTTTGTACTCGATGCCCTTGATGCCGAGGAAAGCGACGCCGAACAGCATGGTGAGAACGAGCATGAGGATCATTAGCCCGCGACGTGCAGTTTGTGCGGCCCAGATCGCGAGAACGACTGTCAAGCTGCTGCAGATCAGGACAGCCGTGTTGGTGGCGCCGAGCGCCGCATTGATGGACTTGCTGGCGGCGGCGAAGTCTCCGAAATACCAGCGGCGGTAGATCAGGTACCCGCAGAACAGGCCGCCGAAGAACATGACTTCGGTAGCGAGGAAGATCCACATACCGAAGCTGGCAGAGTCGCGCTGCTGCTCTTCGGTAGCGAAATGATGGAGGAGAGCCGGGTTGTGGAGACCGTCGTGGTGAGGGACGGCAGCTTGGCTATCCGGCAACTTGGACCTCCTCTTTCTGGCCTTTATCAATCTCGTCGTAGTTGTAGGCTTCCCAGGTCACGACTGGCTCTTCCTCAAAGTTATAAGTCGTGGGTGGAGACGGCGTCTTCCACTCGAGTCCGGCGGCGTTCCACGGATTGTCGGGCGCAGGCTTGCCGTAGCGCATCGACCACAGGAAGTAAATCATCGGGAGCAGGTAGCCGACTCCCAGAACCGTGGCGCCGGCGGTCGAGAACACGTTGAGGATCTGGAACTCGGGCATGTGACTGTAGTCGGCGTAACGGCGAGGCATGCCGAGATATCCGAGAATAAATTGCGGGAAGAAGGTCAGGTTGAATCCGATGAATACGATCAGGGCGGCGAGACGTGCCCAGCCTTCGGGATAGAGCTTGCCGGAAATCTTCGGCCACCAGAAATGCATGCCGCCCAAATAGCCCATGAGCGCACCGCCAACCATGATGTAGTGGAAGTGGGCGACGACGAAGTAGGTGTCCGTCACATGCACATCGATGCCGAGTGCGGCGAGGAAGAGGCCGGTCAATCCACCCATGGTGAACAAGCCGAGGAATCCGAAGGCATAGAGCATGGGCGCATCGTAGCGGATGGAGCCTTTATAAAGAGTCGCGGTCCAGTTGAAGACTTTGACGGCCGAGGGGACCGCAACGGAGTAGCTCAGCAGAGAGAAGATGAGCGCGGCGTAGACGGAGATTCCGGCGACGAACATGTGATGCGCCCAGACGAGGAATCCGAAGACCGCGATGGCGATTGAGGAGAAGGCGACGAAGCTGTATCCGAAGATGCGCTTGCGCGAGAAGCAGGCAATAATCTCGGTGACCACTCCCATCGAGGGCAGAATCATGATGTAGACCGCGGGATGCGAGTAGAACCAGAACAGGTGCTGGAAGAGTAGAGGATCGCCTCCAAGTTTGGGATCGAAGATGCCGAGATGCAGGGCGCGCTCTGCGACGACCAGGAAGAGTGTAATGGCTATGACCGGGGTCCCGAGAATCTGAATGATGCTGGTGGCGTAATGCGCCCAGACGAAGAGAGGCAGGCGCGACCAGGTCAGTCCGGGAGCGCGCATGCGGTGGATGGTGACGACAAAGTTCAGTCCGGTGAGGATGGAGGAGAATCCGGAGACGAAGATGGCGAGTCCGGCTTCAATGACTTTCGTATTGCTGAAGGCGGTGCTGAAGGGAGTGTAGAAGGTCCAGCCGGTATCGACGCCGCCGGTCAACATGCAGTAGACCATCATGATGCCGCCGATGATGTAGAGGTACCAGCTCAGCAGATTGATGCGCGGGAAGGCGAGATCTTTCGCACCCACCATCAACGGGATAAGAAAATTACCGAGCACTGCGGGGATGGACGGGATCAGGAAGAAGAAGACCATTACCTGACCGTGCATCGTGAAGAGCTTGTTGTAGGTATCGGCCTGAACCAGGTCGCTGGCGGGAGTGAGTAGCTCGAGGCGGATGAGGAGGGCGAAGAATCCGCCGATGAAAAAGAAAAAAGTGATCGAGATCAGGTAGAGCAGCGCGATGCGCTTGTGGTCCGTGGTCAGGAGCCACGATTCAACACCGTAGTGCTTGTTGAGGTAATTCTCTCGTTCGACCGATGGAACAGTAGCCGTAGCCATAAACTATTGCACCTGATTTCTTTTGCCGGGCTCGCCTGGGGTCGCGGCGTGCGCTTTCGTCTCGCCTGCGACGGGCTGCGCCTGTGATTTCACGTACGCCACCAGCGCGTTGAGTTGCTCTTCACTAACGAGTCCCTGAAAAGTCGGCATGACGGGCTTGAAGCCTTTGACGACTTTCGCGCCGGGATCGAGGATGGATTCGCGAACGTAGTTCTCGTCGGCGGTGATCGTGCGTCCATCTTCGAGTTGAACGGGCTTGCCGAAAATTCCCTGCAGGTTGGGGCCGCGGCCCTGCGAGTCGGAGCGATGACAGGTCACGCAGCCGAGTTCGGCAAAGATCTTTTCACCGGTCGCGGAGAGAGGACCGCCGGTGCCGCCGCTCATCCAGGCTTCGTATTGCGCGGGTTCCATGACGACGATGGAGCCAATCATGCCGGAGTGCTGGGTACCGCAATATTCTGCACAGAACAGGTGATACGTGCCGGGCTTGGTGGCGCGGAACCAGGCGACGGTGTAGCGGCCGGGGAGCACGTCCTGCTTCATGCGGAACGCGGGGACGAAAAAGCTGTGGATAACGTCCTGCGAAGTCATGATGAGCTTGACGTCGCGGCCGACGGGGACGTGCAGCTCATTGATCTCGCGCTGGCCTTCGGCGTGTTCGAGCTTCCACATCCATTGCTTGGCGACGACGTAGACTTCGGTGGAATCGCTGGGAGGAGTGCGGCCCTTGAAATAGACGACCGCGCCCCAGGCGAAGATCACCATGAAAACACCAAGAGGAATGATCGACCAGCTGAGTTCGAGAGGCGTGGAGCCTTCGATCTGTTCGGCTGGAACGCCTTTGCGATAGCGATAGCGGGCAGCGAAATAGACGATGGCGGTGAAGATGAGCAGGGTCATCAGCCCGGAGACGATGAGCAAGAAGATGAACAGAGCATCGACGTTGCCCGCCATGCTGGAGGCCCGTTGCGGCCACAATGGAAAGTTATCGAACATTTGCGTTTAACTTAGTCCTGCCTGACGCGGTTTGGCGTGATCCCAACCTCTGCGCGGGGCAATACGCTCCAGGCGCAAGAGAACGAGGATCAGGCCGCCGATGAACACGATGGTCAGCGCGCCGCCCAGTTTCAACATGTTGCTGACGATCGCGCCGTATTTGCCGGTCGCGGGATCGTAGTGATAGCAGTACAAAAGAACTTGATCGACGGCGTTGCCGATTTTTCCCTGCGAGGCTTCGACCAGGCCCATGCGCAGGTCTTTCGGCGGGAAGTCGACGCCGTAGAAATAGCGCGAGATGCGGCCCTGCGGGGTAAGAACCATGATCGCGGTCGCGTGCGCGTACTGGTTCTTGGCAGCGTCGTATTGATATTGGAAGCCTACGGCCTTGGTGAGCGCATTAATAGACTCAGCCGGGCCGGTGAGGAAATGCCAGCCGCCGGCGGCGGTTGGGCGTCCGTAGCGCTTGAGGTAGTCGCGTTTCTTTTCAGCCGCGAGTTGCGGAGTTTCCTGGGGATTGAAGCTGACGGTGATGACCTCGAATTCGTTGCCGGCGTCGAACTTGATCAGCTTCATGGAGCCGGTCAGTCCCGCGAGAGCTTCGCCGCAGAGCATGGGGCAGTTGTAGTAGACGAGGTTGAGGATCAGGGGCTTTTTCTCGAAGTAGTCGCCTAGTTTCACGGGGCGGCCGGTGTCGTCTACGAAGGAGAGATCTGCGGGGACCTGGGCGTCTAGACGCTGCTCGATGCCTACGTTTTGCAGGTATGGAGGGCGTACATTCGCGGGCGGGGACATGATGCCTCTGGACATGCCTTGTCCCCAGACCATGGAGGTTAGGAGCAGTAGCGCTGCCAGCAAAAAGCTTTTACCGCAGAGGACGCTGAGGACTCGCAGAGGGCGCTGAGAACCGTGCGTAACGTCGGCCGAGCGCTGCTTCCCTGGCGCGGCTGTCGAGCTTTGCTCGACCGGACAGCCGGGGGCGGCTGTCCCCACAGGAGTGGTGCCCGCACCAGCAACAATGCTTAACCTCGAATTTTTATTCAGGGCATTCACTTCTTATCTGCTTCCTTCGTCTTCTCCTGGGTACTCGAGACGGCGCTCATGTCCGAGGGTTGCGTGCGCGTGGGGAGTCCGCGTTGGGCCAGGAGGTCCATGGCGCGGTCGATGGGAATGCGGACGGTGCCGGCGTTCTCGTCGACGTAGCCGTAGGTGCTGAGAGTATCTTCTTCGTGCTGGCGAATCGTATTCAGTTCCGTGCGCTCATTCGTTTCGAGCTGTGGCTCGGGAAAATTTTTGTGCAGATATTTTTCGTAGTCGGCGCCTTCGGAATCGGATTTGTATTCAGGCGGCAGGCGACGGGTGTCGGCAGGCACCTTCGCAGCTAGTGGGCTCACCGGTGTCTGATCGGCTTGAGAACGTTTCTCCAAGATGTGAAAAAAAACGTTGACCACGAGATAAGTCACGACCAGGGCGACTACCAAGCCACCGAGGAAATAGTAGACGGCGCGAACACCGATATCCCGGCGCTCGTAGTCGGCGTGTCCGTTGGTCTTCTCGGGATGGATGTCGTTCGTCATGCGTTCTCCGGAATTCCAGGCGGATGCGTGGAATGGGGATCGAAAACGTCGTTGGCCGAGACATCGTAAGCGGGCAACAACGGGAGAGCAGCAAGATTGCGGCAGAAGAAGAATATCCAGATGCTGCCGATGGCAATGGGCACAACAATATCGGCGATGGTAACGCTGAAATTGATCGAGAAGTTTGGCTCGATGTTCCAGAAGAGATCAACGTAGCGCATGCACAGGAGCCAAACCGCGAGCCAGACCAGTTTTCGAATATTCCGCTTAAAGGGGCGCGAGAGCAGAATGACGAATGGGATGACGAAGTGGAAGAAAGCCAGGAATACTGCCACCCAACCCCATCCGTGGTTGATGCGTTTCAGGTAGAACGTGATTTCGGTGGGCAGATTGCCGGCCCAGATGATGAGCCACTGCGAGAAGTTGAAGTAGGCCCAAACCATTATGAAGGTGAGTGTCCACTTGCCGTGGTCTTGAACGAAGTCGGGCCGCAGCATCTCAGACATGGGCTTGTAGTCATACAGAATGCGTTCGACGACGATGGCGAAGCACATGGCGGCCAGGACTTCGCCGATAAGGATGATCAAGCCGTAGATCGTCGAGATCCAACTGGGATCCAGCGACATCACCCAGTCGATGGCGGCGAAGGAGATGGTGAAGGCGTAAAGGATCAGACCAGGACCGGCGACTGCTTTAAATTTCCCCGTGTTGTCGGGTGCATTGGGCTTGTCGGTTTGTTTCGACCACAGAGAGAGCAGAAACGAGAGCAGGTTCCAGATCGCAAGATAGATGACGGCGCGGATTATGAAGCCGGAGGGGTTGAGGTATGCGTCCTTGATAAAAGCGTGCTTCTCGAGATGGGCCTTGATGTTTTTATCTGCGATCGCATCCAGGGGTTTCAGCCATGGATACATCTGGTGATTCAGCACGCCGATGATGATCGGGATGAAGAGGATCGCCATGATGGGCAGCGTGCGCATGGCAGCACCCAAGATGCGGCGGATGACCGTGCCCCATCCCCCGCCGGTTAGGTGACGAATCATGACGATCGCCATGGAGCCAAGCGCGATGCCGAGCCAATCCATGTAGCCGAGCAGGTAGCCGCGATAGAACTGTTCGGGGCGCGTGAATGCGAGCACAAGGGCGCCGAGGCTGAAGACTACGCCGACGATGAGTGCTCGCTGGCCGATCCTTTTGACGATCGGGGGCGCCGAGAGATCGAGTTGTTTCGGCGCGGCGCTCATTTCTGACCTTCTTTATTCATTTCAGATTCTTGTTTCGGCGCGAGGATCGGCGGGGTTGCCCCGGATCCGGGTTCGCGGAATGTCGGAGGCTCGGAAGGAATCTTCTGATCCGGAGGCACGTCGGCCATGATTGCATTCTGGCTGAGTTGCAGGGCACGGATGTAGGCGACGATGTCCCAACGGTCTTGTGTAGGAATCTGCGAAGCGTAATCGGGCATGATGCCGAAGCCGTTGCTCATGACGTCGAAGAAGTATCCGAGTGGGGCCTTCTGCAAACGGACGATGTGGAATGACGGAGGCTTGCGGGCGAATCCGCGGGACGGGACGAAGCCGTTGCCGTCTCCTACGCGGGAGTGGCATGGAGCGCAATAGATGTTGTAACGCTCCTGGCCGCGCTCGAGAACTTCTTTGGTAACAGCGAAGGGCATCACGTTGCCGGGATTGTCGCCGATCTTGCCGGTGTAGAAGTAGGTATCTTCGTGCAACTGGCCGCGAGCGACTGTGCCTTCGACCAAGGGACGGGCGGAACGGTGGTCGGAGTAGAAGTCGCTGTAGGAGAGGGGATTCTGGCGCGGCTGGACGTGCATGTCGAGGCGGCAGGCGGAGGTGAGGGCTATGACTATTAGTAGTCCGGCAGGTGTCAAATTCTTTAACCACAAAGGAAACGAAGGGACCCGAAGGAAAGGCCCACGGCTTCGGCTGCGCAGACTCCACCAAGCTAGGAGCGTCGCAAAGGAAACCGCTCTCGAGCTTTGCTCGACCGGACGGGCGAAGACGCCCGTCCCCACACAGGTATTGCCACTAGCTCGATCTATTTGACGGAAGTGCTGCATTAGCTTGGCACCTCCGAGATGGAGCGCGGGGCCAGGGTTTCGAGGAAGCTGCGGGTTTCGAGCGAGTTGTACTTCTTGTCGGACGAGAACACGATCAGGAAGAAGCGGTCTTTCGATGCCAAAGCGAAGCGCGGAACGTTGAACACCGGGTGATACGGCATGGGAAGGCCATTGAAGGCCAGCATGCCTAGCACGGCGGAGATTCCGGCGAACAGAATCGTCATTTCAAACGTGATCACGATGAACGCGGGCCAGGAGTGCGGAGGTTTGCCGCCGATATTGAGGGGATAATCGACGGCGGACATCCAGTACTGCATCAGGTAGCCGGTGCAGCCGCCGATGATGCCGCCGATGAGAACCGTCAACGGGATTTCGTCGAAGTGCATTCCGATTTCTTCGGCGAGGCCTTCGATCGGAAACGGGCTGTAGGCGTCGATCTTCTTGTAACCGGCCTCACGCGTTTTCCTGCCAGCATCGACGAGGGCTTGCGCCGAATCGAATTCGGCCATGAGGCCGTAAATGGGATCGCGCTTCGCCATTATTCTTTCACCTCCGCTTCGGGCAGGAGGGTGCGCATTTCAAAGATCGAGATGGCTGGCAGCAGACGCAGGAAGAGGAACATGGCGGCCAGGAACATTCCGATGGTGCCGAAGTACGTCATCCAGTCCCAGCGCGTGGGATAGTACATACCCCAGGACGATGTCAGGAAATCCCGGTGCAAGCTGACGACGACGATGATGAAACGCTCGAGCCACATGCCGACAAGAATCACGCCAGAGATGAAGAAAAGCGCGACGGGACTGGTGCGCAGCTTGCGAATCCAAAGCACCTGGGGAACAAAAATGTTGCAGAGGAGCAAAGCATAATAGTCGGGAGCGTAGGGTCCATGCAGGCGGTTCCACAGGGTAAAGGCGTCGTAGCGATCGCCGCCATACCATCCCATGAACGCCTCGATGCCGTATCCGTAGGCGACGATGAGGCCGGTAGCGAGCATGACCTTCGCGGAATTCTGCAGGTGCCGTTCGGTAATGAAATCTTCGAGGCCGTAAATCTTGCGGATGGGGATGGCCAGCATCAGCACCATGGCGAAGCCGGAGTAGATGGCGCCGGCAACGAAGTAGGGCGGGAAGATGGTGGTGTGCCATCCGGGGACGATGCCGACGGCGAAATCGAAACTGACGACCGTGTGGACGGAGAGCACGAGCGGCGTGGCGAGCCCGGCGAGCAGCAGGTACATCGTTTCGTAACGGTGCCAGTGGCGGGCGGAACCGCGCCATCCGAACGAGAGCATGCCGTAGATCATCTTGATCCAGCGCTTCTCGGAGCGGTCGCGGAGCGTCGCGAAATCAGGGATTAGGCCGGTAAACCAGAAGAGAGCCGAGATGGTGGCGTAGGTAGAGACGGCGAAGACGTCCCACATGAGCGGGCTGCGGAACTGCGGCCATACGCGCATGGTGTTGGGATAGGGAAAGAGCCAGTAAGCGAGCCAGGGGCGGCCGACGTGGACTGCGGGAAAAATTCCGGCGGAGGCCACCGCGAACAGCGTCATGGCTTCGGCGAAGCGGTTGATCGAGTTGCGCCAGGATTGACGCAGCAATAATAGGATGGCGGAGATCAGAGTGCCGGCGTGACCGATGCCGATCCACCAGACGAAGTTAACGATGGCGAAGCCCCATCCGATGGGGATGGTGACGCCCCAGATGCCCACGCCTTTGAGGAAGAGATATCCGAGGGCGAAGAGCAGCATCATCGTCATCATGAAGGCGATGCCGAAGCCGATGAACCATCCGTTGGTCGCCGGGCGCGTGAGAACAATGGCGCTGATTTTTTCGGTGACCGTGCCGAAAGTGTGGCCGGGCTCAATGACCGGGGCGCGATCGAGATCGGTCGACGATTTGTATTGCTCGTTCATGCTTGCACAATCAATGTCCTCGTGATGCTTTCAAAATCATGTCGACCTTACGATGGCCGCGAGGCGCGATGCGGTCGACGGGAAGCTCCACAGCGCATGCAGCTTGGGATTTCCCATCCACTGCATAATCGGCGTCCCTCTGACGTAAGGTCCTTCGCGCCGGCTTCGCCGGCTCTCAGGATGACAAGCTGACATCATTAACGCTCCAACTCAGGAACTCTCCAGCTCCGGGTTCGGATTTCTAACTTCTGCTAAGTACGTTGTGCGTGGCCTGGTATTCAGTTCGCCTAACAGGCTGTAGTTTCTGGCCTGCGCTTTCCACTTGGAAACATTGCTGTTGGGATCGTTGATGTTGCCGAAGACGATGGCGTCGGCCGGGCAGGATTGCTGGCAGGCCGTCTGCAATTCGTCTCCGATGAGTTTTTCTTTGCCATCTCGTACCGACTGCGTCTCGCAGTCGATGCGGCGCTCGTTGATGCGCTGGATGCAGTAGGTGCACTTTTCCATGACGCCGCGGCTGCGCACGCTGACGTCGGGATTCCGCATCATCTTATACTGCGGCGTGTCCCAGTCCTGGAAGAGCAGGAAGTTGAAGCGGCGAACTTTATACGGACAGTTGTTCGAGCAGTAGCGCGTTCCCACGCAGCGGTTGTAGATCATGTCGTTGAGTCCTTCGCTGGAGTGGTTGGTCGCGCCCACCGGGCAAACAACTTCGCAGGGAGCGTTCTCGCAGTGCATGCAGGGGACGGGCTGGAAGAACGCCTTGGGATTTTCGCGGTCGCCCTGATAGTAGGCGTCGATGCGGATCCAATGCATGTGGCGGCCGAGGAGAGTCTGCTCCTTGCCGACTACCGCGATATTGTTTTCCGACTGGCAGGCCACGATGCAGTTGTTGCAGCCTACGCACTTGTTGAGATCGATAGACATGCCCCACGCGTAGGTTTCTTTTTCGTATTCGTAGTTGGGGTAGAGCGTGACGTCTTTCGCAACTTCCTCTTCCTGCGCGAACTTCGGCTCCTTCTTGTATTCCTCGAGCTTCGTTTCGCGGACTAGCGGGCGGTAGCCGCCGTCGGGGGTCTCCATGGACTGCATGCCTTGGGTGGAGGCGAGTTCGTACTTGGCGCCGGTCTTGGTGATCTTGACACCCGAGGCGATCCACGGGGCGGCCGTGGTGCGGAGTTCGTAGGCGTTGAAGCCCTGCTCGGAGCCGACGCGTCCGGCGCGCTTGCGGCCGTAGCCTAGCGTGATGGTCACAGAGTTGTCGGGATGTCCGGCTTGAATCCAGACGGCGCCTTGGACTTTCTTGCCGTTCAGCTCGAGTTCGACAACGTCTTTCGCGGCGAGTTGCAAGCGCTCGGCCATCTTGGGGCCGATCTGGATGGCGTTGTCCCAGGTGAGCTTCGACATCGGCTTGGGGAGTTCCTGGAGCCAGCCATTGTTGGAGAATTGGCCGTCGTAGATGGTGGGGTCGCGGCGGATGTTGAGCTCGATAGACGAACCGACCACATCAATATTCTCGAAACCGGTTGGCTCGTTTATGACTTTCGCCAACATTTGCTTTGAAGGTAGAGCGGACCCTTCAATCCAGCCGTTGTGCAGCGACTTGCGCCAGAACTCCTCGAAGTCCGCGCCGGTGTGCTCTTTCTGCCAGTAGGCGCGAACCAGTTCATATCCGGTCGCATCGGCCTGCCCGGACAGCAGCGCAAGGAATTCGACCGCGCTTTTGCCGTTATAAAGAGGAGCAATCAGCGGTTGAATGATGCTGACGGTGCCGTCGTAAGAGCGGGCATCGCCCCAAGATTCCAGTTCGTGCGTTGCCGGGACATGCCACTGACACAGTTCCGCGGTTTCGTCCTGATAGAGGCCGTGATGCACGCGCAGCGGAACTTTGTTGTTCTTCAGCAGCTCGGCGAAGCTCAGATCGGCGGGAGCGTCATACGCCGGATTGCCGCCGAGGATGATCAGCAGATCGACTTTGCCTGCCTGCACGTCGGCGACGAGTTCTTTGAGCGATTCGGTTTGATTGACGGGATTCGCGTCAACAGGGTCCGCATGAAGAACTGCCTTACCTGCATTCCCTAGCACTTGATTAATCGAGTGCACGACGTTGTGAACTGTCGCAGGCAAGTGATCACCAGCGATCAGCGCCGAGGATCCCCGATGAGCCTCTAAGTCCTTAGCCAAGGTATTGATAAACTCCTTGTGCTCGGTTCTGTTGTGATTCGGCGCGCCAGCGGTGATCCCTAGTGCCCAACCCAGCGACCGTGCGATGGCTTCGATGTGGCCAACCCTCGAAGGATCACTGGCTCTCGCGGAGAACCGATGATCCGCCTTCGCTCCCGTTGAACTCGGCGTGCTCTCGATGACGTACAGCCGATTCATGTTGCCGCTGTCGGGATTGCGGCGTTTGGCGAAATCGCGGATGTAGCGCGTGTTGCCAGGGAATCCGGCGAAGAGGAAGTCGGCGTCGAGCGAGACGATGACGTCCGCTTTCGAGAAGTCGTAGCGCGTCTCGACGGGCTGTCCGAAGGCCATCTTCGCGCCTTCGAGGACGTTGTCGCGATTGACCGGCTCGTAGACGTGCCACTTGGCTTGCGGATAAATCTTGAGGAAACTGTGCAGCTGATCAGCAAGCGTGGGTGAACTGGTCGTCGTCGTGAGAAGGCGGATGCCTGCGCCTTGCAGGGATTTTTGCGCGCTCAACGGGCCGCGGATCGCCCCGAGGAACGCCTGCCACGAGCGGACGTCGCCCATGGATGTGACGGTCTGCGAGCGGTCGGGATCGTAGAGGCCGAGGATTGAGGCCTGCGTGAAGATGTCGGTGCCGCCCATCGACGCGGCATGCAGGTCGTTGCCCTCGATCTTGGTCGGACGTCCGAGATGGCTTTCGACGAGGACCGGGTTGGCGTATCCGCCGAGCGTTACTGCCGTGGCGTAGTACATCGGCTTGCCCGGGATGACATTCTCCGGCTGGCGGACGTAGGGGACGATGGGCTCGAGCGGGAGTTTGACGCATCCGGTCATGCCGGCGAGGCCGAGCGAGGCGCCCATGACTTTGAGGAATCCGCGGCGCGAAACGGTGTCGAGCCATTCGGAGGCGCCTTTGGGAAATTCGCGGTGCAGGGCTTCCTCGAAGGCGGGGCTGCCGGCGAGTTCTTCCAGCGAGCGCCAGTATTCGGGGCCGGTTTTTTCGGCCTTGTCGTGCGCGATGGCGGCGTCGATTCTCTCGCGGACGGTGCCCAGGTCGAGCTTCTTGGTGGGGCAGATGTCTTCGAGTTTGACGAACTGCGATCTGTTGTCTGTCGTCATTCTGGCAACGGTGCCGTCCCTACGGGACTCGTTTCATTTCTTGCAGCTCTCCCGGCACTTCCGTGCCGGGCTTTCACATTTTGCCGCTACGCGGCTGGGTTCGTGTCGGGCTTTGCGGCTCTGCCCTGACATGCTTCGTTTCTTTCGCCCCTTCGGGGCTTGTGCTTCTGTGCTTTGTATCCCACGGCTTGCGCCGTGGGCTGTATTCTTTCGCCGCTTCGCGGCTTTTTCTCTGCCGCTATCAAGGGGCGACTGCATCGGCAGCATCTCACAAAACCTTGTCGAGCTTCGCTCGACGGACAGCCGATGGCGGCTGTCCCCACACAAATTTCTACTGTCCTGAAATCCGAACAACTATCTGTGACACGTACTGCAACTCGTTATATCGCTGACGCTGATCTGGCCGTCGGAAGTTTTTATTCTTCCGACACGAACCTGATACTTGGTGATCAGATATGCCCCGAGCGAATCCTGATCGGTGAAAGCGCGGCCATCCACACTGACGGGGTTGGCCGTCGTGGGTGGTTGGTAGCGCATGTTGAAAACTTGGTCGCGCGGGCGGAGATTCTTGCCAGGATCGCGATGGCATCCCAGGCACCACTCCATCTGCAAGGATTCCGCCTGGTACATCAGGGGCATCTGGTCGACCGGGCCGTGGCAGGTGTTGCAGCCGACGCCCTTGGTGACGTGAATGCTGTGATTGAAATAAACGAAGTCGGGGAGCTGGTTGACGCGGGTCCACTGCAGCGATTCGCCGGAGCGGTAGCTGGCGCGAACGGGCTCAAGGAGCTGGGCGTTGGTCCAGATCTGCGAGTGGCAGTTCATGCACGTCTTGGTCGGAGGGATTCCGGCGAAGCTGGAGGTCTCGACCGAGGTGTGACAGTAGCGGCAGTCGATGCCGAGTCCGGCGACATGATGCTGATGGCTGAAAGGGACGGGCTGCGGCTTGCGGACGCCGGCATAGGTCACAAAGGGAGAGCCCTGCACGATGTAAACGACTCCGCCCAATGCCGCAACGATGAATACTGCGCCGAAAATGGTGGCGCGGGAAAGCGTATTCGTGCTGCGATGGAAGATCTGCGACATTCTCTTATGAGATCTAGCGAAGAGATCCGGCGGAGCTTAGTTGCTTAGCTCGTCCGCTCAGTGTGTCCGTTTAAGTTCCGAGTAAGAAAACCACCCACAGGTTTTCGAGTTGGTTGCGAAACAGAGAATTATAAATATTTCGAGAAGCTTTGTCGCGGGTTTTTGAAAATTCGCGATAGAAAAAAATTATGAAGCGTATGAAGTGAATGTTGTAAAAAAATGTTGAGTTTTTCAACTCTCACCGGTTTGTCATTGCTGAGCAAAGCAAAGAACCCATGTCTGTCATCCTGAGCGGAGTGGCTGCGAGCGAAGCGACGCAGACACGTAGTCGAAGGATCCCTACCCTGATGCTGCGGCGGAAACGTCGGGATCCTTCGACTTCGTTGACGACGGCTTCGCGGACGTCAACTACGCTCAGGATCACAAATACGGGATGCGGTCAGCGGAGATTCATTACCAAGAGCTTTGGTTCGGTCATTTCTTCGATGGCATAACGCAGGCCTTCGCGGCCGAGGCCGGAATCCTTCACGCCGCCGTAGGGCATGTGATCGATGCGAAAAGAAGGAACGTCACCGGCGATGACACCGCCGACTTCGAGTTCTTCATACGCCTGGAAGAGCAGCTTCGCGTCGCGAGTGAAAACGCCGGCCTGCATTCCGTAGGCCGTGTTGTTGACCTGGCGCAGGGCTTGGTCGAAATCCCGGTAAGGCTCGACGCTGACGACAGGGCCGAAAATCTCCTGGCAGTTTACTTTCATGTCGGACTTGGTGCCGGTCAGTACCGTGGGCTCGACGACTAAGCCATTGCGGCGGCCTCCGCAAAGGAGGCGGGCTCCGGCGCGGACGGCTTCGTCGATCCAAGCGACGGTGCGGATCGCGTCGCTTTCGCGGATGAGCGGGCCGACGTCAGTGGACTCGTCGAGCGGATCGCCGGCCTTAAGTTGCTTAACGCCCTCTACCAGAAGGTCGGTGAATTTTCCATAAACGGAGTGCTCGACCAGGATGCGCTGGACGGAGATGCAGGTTTGGCCGGCGTAGGCGAAGCCTCCGGTAACGCAGCGGTCGGCGGCGTAGGCGAGGTCGGCGTCGCTGTGGACAATGACTGCAGCATTGCCGCCGAGTTCGAGCACAACTTTCTTCTTTCCGGCGCGGCGTTTGATGTCCCAGCCAACAGGGACACTGCCGGTGAAGCTGATGAGCTTGATGCGGTCGTCGGTGACAAGAAGACCGGCATCTTCGTTGGAGAGCGGGAGGACGTTGAAGCCTCCATCGGGCCATCCGGCCTGCTGCACGCATTCGGCGAGAAGCAGCGAGCAGAGCGGCGTTTGCGGCGCGGGCTTAAGGACCATGGGGCATCCGGCGGCGATGGCCGGAGCGACTTTGTGAGCGACGAGATTGATGGGGAAATTAAATGGAGTGATGCCGGCGATGGGGCCGAGTGGAAAACGGCGGACGATGCCCCAGCGTCCGGCGGTGAATTCCTGCCAGTCGAGAGGCAGAAACTCGCCGTAGATGCGGGTACTTTCCTCGGCGGCCACGTTGAAGGTGAAGATGGCCCGCTCGACTTCAATTCGCGCCGCTTTGATGGGCTTGCCGGCTTCTTGTGCGAGAGTGCGGGCGAATTCCTCTTTGCGTTCGGTCATGAACGCAGAGATTTGGCGAAGGACTCTTTGGCGCTCGAAGGCCGGGAGACGGCGAGTGGTGCCGAAGGCTTTGACGGCGGCGGCGATCGCGGCTTCGGCGTGCTCTTTGCGACCCTGCGTGACGCGGGCGATGAGGCTACCATCATACGGGGAGCGTATTTCGACGACGTCGCCGTCCTGCTGCCAACGTCCGTCCACGAAGAAGCCGTGAGTCGCAACAGGCGCGATCGTCATCTCTGCCATTTTTGTCTTGCCCCCAGAAAACGACTTTTCTCATTATAGGACTTTTTGGTTGGGCTGAAAAAAAGGGCGGAAACCACGAAGGGCACCAAGGTGCACGAAGGAAAACGCTGCTGCCCTTACAATGTTTTCGGCGATGAGTGCTCTCATGACGATTTCTGAGTTTTCGCAGCGGATTCGGCGGCGGGACGTTTCTCCTGTCGAGGTCACCCGCGAGTGCTTACGGAGGACCGAAGAGCTCAATCCGCGCTTCAATGCGTTTATCACTGTGATGGCGGAATCGGCTCTGGCAGAGGCGCGGGCCGGCGAGGAGGAGATTTCACAGGGAAAGTGGCGGGGGCCTCTGCATGGAATTCCGATTGCGCTGAAGGATTTGATCAATACCGCGGGAGTGCGGACGACGTCGGCCAGTGCGTTGCATAAGGATCGTGTTCCGACTGAAGACGCCGAAGTCGTCCGAAAATTGCGTGCGGCCGGAGCTGTGATCGTTGGCAAAAATAACCTGCATGAGTTCGCTTATGGCGCCAGTTCTCTGATCAGCCATTTTGGGGATGTTCACAATCCGTGGGACGTGAAACGGATTGCCGGGGGATCTTCGGGAGGGTCGGCGGCTTCGGTTCCGGCGGGGATGGCGTGCGCTGCGATTGGAACGGACACGGCGGGATCAATTCGCGAACCGGCGGCGCTATGCGGATGCGTGGGGATTAAGCCGACGTATGGTCGGGTTTCGAGCCGCGGGGTGATTCCACTTTCGACATCGCTCGATCATGTGGGGCCGCTGGCTGCAAGCGTTGAGGATGCGGCGATCGTGTTGCAAGCGATCGCGGGATATGATTCCGCGGACATTACTTCAGCCGAGGCTCCGGTTAGGGATTATGTGTCCGTCCTGAAGGAAGGCGCGAAAGGGTTGCGAGTGGGTGTGCCGAGGGCGTATTTCTTTGACGATCTCGATCCGGAAGTGGCGTCTGCGATCGAGCATGCTTTGACGGGAATCGCGACTCTGGGTGCACATATTAAGGAAGTAAGGATTGAGGTGCCGACCGACCGGACGTTGCAGGCTGCGGAGGCGTATGCCTACCACGCGGGGGATGTGGCAAAGCATCCAGAGTTGTATCAGGCAGAGACGGTGCGGCGGATTCGGACTGGAGAGAACGTAACTGCGGCGGAGTATATGCAGAAGAGGCGCGAGTTGGAAGCGGCCCGGCGAAACGTTCGCGATGTGTTTGCCGAGGTGGACTTGCTGGTCACGCCTACTACGCCGCTTCCCGCTCCTGCGATTGCCGAGTTGAGGGCTAACGCGGACTCGCTGCGTCCAGCGGAGTTGCAGCTGTTGCGGAATACACGGCCGTTTAACGTGTGGGGATTGCCCGCGATCTCGGTTCCCTGCGGGTTCACGCAAGGCGGATTGCCAATTGGATGGCAGATTGCGGGGCCTCATTGGCGCGAGGATCTGGTACTGCGACTTGCTTATGCTTATGAGCAGGCTACGGCTTGGCATCAGCGAGTTATACCGGGGTTGTAAAGGACGGTGAGATTTCGCGGTCTGAGGTGCGGTGCGCTCGGCTTCGCCTTCGCTCGACAGCCGCGGCGGCTGTCTCTACGTGACCTGTCGTGGTGCCATACGTCTAACGAAGGGTGCTCTATGTATTAGCGAGTTTATTTTTCTGGCTGCCCTGCCTTTGGAGCTCCACGTGAACCGAATCGATATGTTCTTAAAGACTGTCTTGGCTTGTCTGCTCCTGTCTGCCCATTGCGCCTCCGGGCAGAACGCTTCCATTCCAGAAGTCCACGGGATTGCTGTGGACAACATCGAACGCTCGGTGAGGCCGGGGGACGACTTTTACCGGTTCGCGAATGGCAACTGGATCAAGCGCGTTGAGATTCCGCCGGACCGGGCGGTCATGAACGTTTGGACGAAACTGGATGATCTGAGCAGCCAGCGCACGGCGGACCTGATTAAGGATCTTGCCACTTCGAATCCACCTGCAGGATCGAATTTGCGCAAGGTGGCGGACCTCTTCAATTCGTATATGGATGAGGCGGCGATCGAGGCGAAGGGGCTAACTTCGGTAAAACCGCACCTGGATGCCATAGCGGCCATTCGCGACAGGAAACAACTGGCGCACGCGCTGGGCGAGACGCTACGCGCCGATGTGGACGCACTGAACAACACGAACTATCACACTCCAAATCTTTTTGGACTGTGGGTAGCGCCGGGGTTCAATGATTCCGACCACTACACGCCCTACCTGATGCAGGGCGGGCTGCAGCTACCGGACCGCGAGTATTACACCTCGAACAGTGAGAGTATGCAGAAGGTCCTCGCGAAATATCAGCCGCACGTAGCCGCCATGCTGAAACTGGCTGGATTCTCCGATGCGGATGCACGCGCGGCTCGCATCCTGGAACTCGAGACCGCAATCGCGAAGACGCATCGCACGCTGGCGGAGAACGAAGACATCCACAAGGCGAACAACACCTGGGGGCGCGCGGAGTTTGCGGCGAAGGCTCCGGGGCTCGACTGGGATGAATACTTCAAGGGAGCCGGGCTGAGCCGTGTGGCGAGTTTCATCGTGTGGCAGCCCGAGGCGTTTCAGGGAGAGTCGGCGCTGGTGGCGTCGAGTCCGCTTGAATCGTGGAAGGATTGGCTCGCGTTTCATTTGATCGAGGCGCATGCGGGAGTTCTGCCGAAGGTGTTCGCGGCGGAAAGGTTCGCATTCTTCGGGAAGGAATTGTCGGGCGTGCAGCAGCAGCGTCCGCGATGGGAGCGGGGTGTATCGGTTGTCAACGGATACCTAGGCGACCCCGTTGGACAGGTATACGCGCAGAAATATTTTCCGCCGGAGGCCAAGGAGAAGGCACAGAAGATGGTGGCCGAGTTGATCGCGGCGTTCCGCAAGCGGATTGAGGCGCTCACCTGGATGAATCCGTCGACGAAGGCCGAAGCGGAAGCGAAGCTTTCGACGCTGTACGTTGGCATTGGGTATCCCGAGACCTGGCACGATTATTTGAATTACGAAGTGAAGCCGGACGATATTTTCGGCAACATTTGGCGGGGAGATCTGTCGGAATACCGGCGGCAGGTGGCGCGGCTTGGGAAGGCGGTCGACCGGAAGGAATGGTCGATGACCCCGCAGACGGTAAATGCGGTGAATCTGCCACTGCAGAACGCGCTGAACTTCCCTGCCGCGATTCTTCAGCCTCCGTTTTACGATCCCGCGGCTCCCGCTGCGGTGAACTATGGAGCGATCGGATCGGTGATCGGACATGAGATCAGCCATACCTTCGACACAGAAGGAAGCGCATTTGATTCGAAAGGGCGGGTGCGGAACTGGTGGACGCCGGAGGATCTGAAACACTTTGAAGCGGCGACCGCGAAACTTGCGGCACAGTACGACACTTACAAACCATTTCCGGATTTGGCGGTCAATGGAAAGCAGACGCTAGGGGAGAGCATTGCCGACCTGGCCGGACTCTCGGCGGCATACGACGGGTACAAGGCTTCAGGACAGGTGGCTCCGCCGGTCGATGGATTCTCCAGCGACCAACAATTCTTTGTCTCCTTCGCGCAGAACTGGGGGGAGAACGTACGCGAGGCTACGCTCCGCCAGCTGGTGATGACCGACGGGCACCCTCCCGGGGAGTATCGGGCGGATACGGTGAGAAACATCGATGCGTGGTACTCGACGTTTGAGGTGAAGCCAGGAGAGAAGCTATATCTGGCGCCGGAGGAGAGGGTGAGGATCTGGTAGAGGCAAGGGCTTCCGGGTCAGGGATGAGGGGGCAGGGGTCAGGTTTCGGTCCGGAACTTCGAAACCTTTAGTTCGCAGTTGTCACCATCGCGCTGATGTCTTTTAGCAGCTTTTCAGCGGCTTCGCCGGGATCCTCGGTGGCGAAGTGGTCATCCAGTGTAAGGATCTGCACGTCAGGAACGATTTCCCGGAAAGCCTGACGGAGCGGCCTGCCGCGTACGATCTCTATGCGCGAAGAGACGACCGCCAGCTTCGCCTTGGTCGCTTTCAACAGGATGGGGGAGTCGTCGATCGCAGTGGTGGTCAAGGCATTGAATCCGGCGCCGCAGAGAATTTCCCTCAGGAAAGCACAGACATCGAGTGACGCGTAAACGCAGACTACGCGAGGGCGAGCGTCGCCGGTTTTTCCGCGCGAGTAGCGAGAGCCGAGATACGCCGCCGTGATGGCTTCTTCCATGCAATCGTAGGTTTCAAACTGTGAAATCAAGTGGGTAAGTTCGAGGACTTTGCGGATTTTGGGAGTTAGACCGCAGAGCTTCAGGTCACCGCCCTTGGCGCGCGCGGCCTGCACGAGGCGCATGATGGCGCCGAGTCCGCTGCTGTCGATGAACTCGACCTTTTCCAGTTGCAGCACGACATCGCCATATTTTTCGATGGCGTCCTGCACTTGCGAGTGCAGACTGAAGACTTCGTTTCCGGACACGAGGCGGCCGCAGCATTGGACCACGAAGACTTCACCGATCGGCCGCGTTTCCAGGCGTAGCTGCAATGGCCCTCCTTAAATTGGCGGGAATGTTACGTGAGCAGGACCAGCAAGTCAACGACGCTGAAGCCACCGTGATGGATGCAACTTTACAATTCCAAACGCCTCGTAAGAGCGCGAACGGAGGCCGCTATCATGATCTCCGGGGAGAGAGACACCGCCGCTTAACCGACCTTCCCGGGAATCGATTGGTAGGCGCCTAATTAATTGCTACGGATAACTCGCCGCTAACCTGCCACGCCGCTATAATGCGTTGTTAGAAATGGCATGGAGGCCGGCAGCCGTCCCGGCCAAGTCCACCAAATCTCCCCCAGGGACCCATGATCGGCAAGTCACTCCGCTCGTATCGCATCGAGGCCAAGTTGGGAGCCGGCGGTATGGGCGTGGTTTACAAAGCCGTCGATTCCCGACTCGGGCGAACTGCCGCGATCAAAATCCTTTCCACCGCCGCTCTCAGTGCAGAGAGGGAACGTCGCTTTGTGCAGGAAGCGAAGGCAGCTTCTTCTCTGAACCATCCGAACATCGTCACGATCTATGACGTTGATACGCAGGATGTCGATGGCAAGCCGCTGCAATACATTGCGATGGAGTATGTGGCGGGTGAGACCCTCGACCAACTGATCGGGAAGAAGGGGCTGCGAATCCGCGATGTCCTGAAATATGCGATCCAGATCGCGGACGCATTGGCCGCGGCTCACGCTGCTGGGATCGTGCATCGCGATCTTAAGCCGTCGAACGTAATTGTCACTCCTCAAGGGGTCGTCAAGATCCTGGATTTCGGCTTGGCTAAGCTGACTGAAGCGGGCGAAGCCGATGCTTATGCCGAAACCATGCACGGCGAGGGATCGCCTCTCACCGAGGAGGGAACGATCCTTGGAACCGTCGCTTACATGTCTCCCGAACAGGCTGACGGTAAGAAGGTCGACAGCCGTTCTGACGTTTTTTCCTTCGGGTCGGTCGTGTACGAAATGGCGACGGGCCAACGTGCTTTCTCGGGCGGGTCCAAGCTATCGTCGCTCTCGGCTGTGCTTTTCAAAGATCCCCAGCCCGCCTCGCAGGCTGTTTCTGACATCCCACCGGAACTTGATCGGATTATTGCGCGATGCTTGAAGAAGGATCCCGAGCGTCGTTGGCAGACGATGGCCGACGTGAAGGTGGCGCTGGAAGAGTTGCGCGAGGAATTGGACTCCAGCAACTTGGCACATGCGATTCCAACTCCCGCCGTGCGCCGGACATCGCGGGCACGAGTCTGGACTGGCTTGGGCGTGCTGGCTGGAGTCCTGCTTGGAGTTGCGCTGCAAATCTCGTATCAGCGGGCATACTCCCGGCCAGCGGAGCCGCCCTCGTTCCAGCGCCTGACGTTCCGCCGCGGCGACGTCACCTCGGCGAAGTTCGCTCCGGGCGAGACCGTTGTCTATAGCGCCGAGTGGGACGGCGGCCCATCCACCCTATTTTCCGCCCAGCCCGGCAATCGCGAAGCGCGGGCACTGGCGCTGCCCAGTGCGAGAGTCCTTGCGATCTCGCCGAGTGGGGAGATGGCAATCCTGTTGGGCGGCGAAGATGTTGGCACACTGGCGCGCGTGCCATTTGGTGGCGGCTCGCCGCGACAGGTGCTGGAAGGCGTGAGTGGCGCGGATTGGGGCCCGGATGGAGACTCGCTCGCTGTGGTGCGCGCAGTCGGCGGAAAGTTCCGGCTAGAGTATCCCATCGGCACCGTGTTGTACGAAACTGAGAAGCGCCCGCCGATGATGCCGCGAGTATCGACCGACGGGAAGCTGGTGGCGTTTTTCGATTTCGATGTCGAAGTCGGCGACTACTCCCTGTGCATCGTCGGTTCGAGTCATCCTCGGCAGGTTTTGTCACACGGGTGGCGTGCTATCGGAGCCTTGAATTGGTCTCCGGATAATCGTGAGGTTTGGTTTTCTGGGGGACAACTTGGCGGCGATCCCGCTCTCTTCGCGGTTACTCTCTCGGGCGTCCAGCGGCTGGTCACGCAGACTGGTGGAATTATCGTGATGCAAGATGTGGCCCGCGACGGCCGCGTCTTGCTGAGTACGGTCAACTCACGGCTGGGAATTCTCTATCTGCCGCCGAATGGCGGACCAGAACGCGATTTAGCATGGCTGGATTCGTCCCTGATCTACGAACTCTCGAACGATGCTCAATCACTTGTTTTCGTTGAGCTTTCCAACGGCCAGGGACGCAATTCTGCCATTTACCTGAGAAAGACCGACGGTTCTCCCGCGGTACAGCTTGGATACGGGAATAGGCCTTCCCTCTCGCCAGATGGCAAATGGGTAGCATGCATACACCATGAACTCGAGCGCTCCCGGCTGATGTTGCTGCCTACCGGTCCCGGAGAATCGCAGTTCGCAAAGATCGACGGAATGCACTTCGATGGCGTGGAGTGGTTTCCGGACAACAAACGGATTCTCTTCACGGGCAATGAAACGGGACACCCGACACGCTCCTGGATCTATGACCTGGAGACGAACAAGACGTCGCCGGTGACCCCTGAAGGGACGCGAGGGATGCGAGTTTCGCCCGACGGCCAGTGGTTCGTCACCGTGGACCCGCACAAACTCCTATTGACCCCGGTAGGTGGTGGGAATTCTAAAAATGTCATCGACTTGCAAACCGGAGAGAGCGTCGCGCGGTGGAGTGGGGATGGCCGCTATTTGTTCCTGCAGCAGCGCGAAGCTGCTGGCATCAAGATCAGCCGGTTGGAGATTGCGACGCACCGCAAAGAGCCTTGGCTCGTAGTGAAAGCTCCCGAACCGGGTGCTCAATTCTTTGGGCCGTTGGCTTTGTCGGCGGATGGCAAGGCATGCGCTGCCACCTTCCAGCGCGATCTTGCGAATCTGTTTCTGGTGCGGGGACTGAAGTAACGGGGATTATCGTTGGGCCAACAAAGTCAGGATCTCACTGGCTGTCTGGCATGATTGCTGGTGTGGATGCGAAATAACGCACCGTAACGTCATCCCCGATATAGACGACACGCCCATTGACAAGCGGCTTCCGCTGCGGCTTCGTTGGGTGGGTGAAATAGCGGACCGTAACATCTTCATTGATGTAATCGACTTCATTCTTTCCTACTTGCACACGCTGAAACCTGGGCCTTGCCGGGTTCACGGAGGAGTCGACTGTGGCTGTGGCTGTATCCGTGTCCGTGGCCTTCTCTGGTACTGCTTCTACGGTCTTAGTCCCAGCCTGCGGATCGACGGCAGTTGATGCCGGCCGGGTAGAAGATTCGGGGGGCGAAACCGGGCGGCGACCGTTGTAAGCAATCCAGCAAGTCAAACCCACTGCCATAGCAAGGAATGCCAAGGCTAAGTGCCACTGGCGTTTGCGCCAGGAAACGTCCTTAGCAATCTGCATCTTCTTCGCGAGTCTGGCTGACTGGCTGCGCATTAGTAATTCCCGGGCCTGCGCCAACGCGGCGGCGTATCGCTGGCCTAGGGAATTCCTGGTGGACGGGGCGGGCAAAGACCCAATCTCGTTCAGCGAACTCTCGCGTTGAACTGCAACCTCCGCAATAGCGTGCGGAGTGATCGGCAGTTGGGTAACCGGCTTCGTTGTCTGTGCAAGCGGTTGAGCTTGCAGTATGGCCGCCTCGATTTGTCGCGCTATCAATTGATAGGTGCGTACCTCGCCGTGCTGGAAGGTATGTGCTTCGCTGAACAGCACTTCGAGTACGCCCGCCAGTCCTCGGACGTCATAAATCGGCAAGATCAGGAGCGATTGGGCACCGAACTGCCGACAAATAGCCGCTTCAATGCGTGTGTCCGTCTGGGCGTCCTCGACACGGAGAATCTCACGTCTTCTCTCGGCGTCGGCTGACGCGGTGAGGGAAGCAGTGACCTGCCGCCCTACGTAGGTTGCGGCACTTCCACTCCCGGCTCGGTAAATTAGTTGGCCTCCTTTGAGAAGGGCAACTGCGACCCCAGTGGCATTGGCAGCGTTTCTAGCAGACGCCACTAGGCGGTGCATTGCACCATCCACGTCCAGATCTCCGTTCCTGAGCATCCGTTGGACTTCCATCACGGCGGAGAGCGATTGGCTATTGATCTGACTCTCCTGAACCGCAAATGCGTTGGCCAAAAGCTGCTGGAACGTGTCCGGATCGACGCTGGAAGGGTTACTCATATCCCTGTTACCGCGGCTGGCGTTGGATACAAACTGCCGTGCTTGGATGCAAGAAGAACAAAGAAAGATGCACCCGCGAATCGGTTAGACGAACCCACCGGCTCAAAGTAAGCGAGGACGGGCCTCGCGACAACTGGTGGTTCTGCCAGCGCGGGCGTTGGTACCCTAATCGCTCACTCGTTGAGCGTGCCTTTGGCGGGCAAGTCATCTTGATCCTGTCCTTCTATTTTAACTATTCTAACGCGCGCGTTTGGGCTTCAGGTTCAGGGTACGAATCAGCCGGAACAGGTGGTTGGCGTGCACTCCCAGGATTTTGGCCGCCTCTGTGTAGTTTCCATTAGCCTGCTCGATGGCCCGCTCGATCAGCACCTTCTTCGCTTCGCGAATGCCCTCTGCCAGCGCATTCACGGGTTGCCCTGATGCGGCAGTTTCCTCCAAAATCGACTCCGGAAGGTCCTCGGCGAGGATTACTTCCGTCGAGCCCAGGACTACCGCCCGCTCGATGGCGTTCTCCAGTTCGCGCACGTTGCCGGGCCAGTCGTAGCGCGCGAGGCAGGCTTGAGCCTCCGGCGAGATGCCGGCCACCCGGCGTTTCACCTTCTCGCCGTGCTGTGCCGCGAAAAATGCCGCCAGTAGCGGAATATCCTCCCGCCGCTCCCGCAGGGCGGGCATCTGGAGCGATACGACGTTCAGACGGTAGTAGAGATCCGAGCGGAACATTCCGGTGCGCGACGCCTCTTTCAGGTCGCGATTCGTCGCAGCGATCAGCCGCACATCGAGTTTGATGGGGCGTGTACCGCCGACGCGCTCGAATTCCCGCTCCTGCAACACACGCAGGAGTTTGGCCTGCATGGGAAGCGCGAGTTCCCCGATTTCATCCAGGAAAATGGTCCCGCCTTCCGCAACTTCCAGCTTCCCTTTCTTTTGAGCAACCGCGCCGGTAAATGCTCCTCGTTCGTGTCCGAACAGTTCGCTTTCGAGCAGAGTTTCCGTGATCGCCGCGCAGTTGATGGCGACAAACGGTTTGTCGACCCTGGCACTGTTCATGTGAACGGCTCGGGCGACCAGTTCTTTTCCGGTTCCGCTCTCTCCCGAGATGAGCACCGTCGAATCCCGCCCGGCAACCCGGGAAACGAATTCGTAGACTTCGCGCATGGCCTTGCTCTCGCCAACCATGCTGTGATGAATATTCAGTTCCTCGTGCAGGCGGCGGTTCTCGCCGTCAAGCCTCTCCAGGTGCCGGGCATTTTCGATGGCGAGCGCGGTGATGTTGCCGAGAGTCGTTGCCACCTGCAGAAGATCGGAGTCGAAACGCGAGCCCGGAGAACTGGCTTCGAGGTACATCACTCCAAGCACCTTACCTCGCACTTCAAGAGGCACTGCCAGCACCGAGTGCACCCGACGCTCGAGCAGGCTTTCCGCCTCGCGGTAAGAGTCGTCACTCTGGACGTCGCTCGAAAGCACAGCAAGGCTTTCCTTGAGAACGCGGTTCAGGATCGTTTGGCTGGCACGAATCGGCTGGTTGGCTCCCAGACGGCGGTCGCGACCCATGATAGAAGAGAATCCGTCGACGCCGTCTTCAGTCAACAGGATAGCGGCTTGATCGGCAGGCACAGCCTCCAGAACGGCTTCCAGTACTTTTTCCTGTAGAGCGGCAAGGCCTCGCACCGAGTTCAAGGTTCGGCTGAAATCCAGCAGCACATTCAGATCGCGGACAGTTCTGGCGGTGGCAGGAAGGGACTCAAGCCGCCGAGGTTGCAGGTAGAGAGCGTCCTCTTTACGCAAGATGACGGTCGCCGCCCCCGGGGCAGGCGTTGCGTCAAGCTGGAAGGAGGCATCGGTGCTGGATTCACCGCCTGGACCCTGGAACACAAGAACGGAGTTGCCTACTCGGATCTGGTCCCCGGGTACTAGAACTCTCTCCCGTATGGGTACTCCGCTGACGAAGGTGTTGTTGCGACTTTCCAGATCCTGCAACCGGAAGGCCTCGGCCTCCTTGCGGATAATGCAGTGTCGACGCGATACCAAGGAGTCAAGGAGGGATATCTCATTCGAGGGATCGCGGCCGATCGAAAGCTCACCCGCAGCCAACGAAAAGACCTTTCCCTTGAGGGGGCCGCTGACGGCCTCCAGCCGTGCGCCGCCAGGAACCGCGGCCTGTTCGCCCGAGTGGCCCATGACGCCATGAGTATACTCGGACGCCCCAGACTTCGCCGTAACCTACCTAACAGAAAGGTTAGGTCCTCACGTTTTTGTTTGGTACTCCCCGTCCAAACCTCAGAAGCTTTCCGAAGAGCAGAAGCGGCAGTGGTGGATTACCCCTTATTTTTCAATGAGCCTCCGGTTGTTGCAGAGAAAAGCTGCCTTGTCAAGGATTTGGAACACTGCTTGCTTTACTAAAGTCACTTGCGACGGTCTGAACCGAGCAAGAATTCCCCAGGTCCCAGAGGAGCAAGACAATGACGGTAAAAATGAATGCAAAGCTGGTAGCGAAAATCACGATTCTGACCGCCGTAATGATCGGCACATTCCTGGCAGCGAGCGTTCAACCGGTGCCTTCTGCTGACGGAGGCCCCCTTCTTCTTTGCCCACCGCGAGCAACGAACTGCCAGTCCTCCCTGCCGACGCTACGGAGAGCTAGTTAAGCCGCAGAGTCCAGCGAAACCACCGTCTGGAAAGACGCGAATGAATTTTTTGGGGTCGGCTCCGGTAGGTGCCGACCCTTTTGCTTTTTATGAGAGAACAATCGGACTTAGCGCTTGGAGGAGGCGATGGTAGCCAACAGGCTGTCATCGGCGCCTTTGTCGGTGAGACGCTTCCGGGTGCTGGCGCTCAAGGAGAAATCAACTCCGTAGGTGTTAACGAGGGTCGCCATGCGTTTGCTGGTAATCCCGCCGATAAGTCCGGTTTCCACTTCGCCGACTGAGAATGGCGGCGATTTGTTCGTTTTTGGCTGTCTCGCGATTGTCGTAGATGGGTCGGAGGCATGCCAGTCTGCTTCCTTGGCAGAGATTGAGCCCTCGGCGAGCATCTCTGAGAGGTGATTTTGGGCAGTCTGCGCGTGCTTGAGATCTTTATCGCTCTGTTTTGCGGCCTTCCTGTACCACTTCGCTGCTTCTGAGGGATCCTTTTCCCTATTAATCCCTTTCTGATAAAAGTACCCCAGTACAACCTGCGCACCTGCATAGCCCTGGAGTGCAGACTTTTTTAGCCACTCCATTCCTTTGGCGGAGTCCTTGGCGACGCCTTTTCCTTCCGAATAGGCATCGGCCAAATCGAATTGCGCTTTGGCATCTCCCGCCTCGGCCTTGTGGCGAAGTGCATCGAATTCGGCCGTCTGAGCCGAAACCAAGGCGGTCGCCAAGGCAAAGGAGGCGACAAGCATCATGAATTTGAGCCGAAGAAGCATGAGTCAAGTATGACGTTCGTTTTACCGAAGCCATTCTCTGCGTTTGCAAGCCCGGTTGGCAAGCTCTTGACATGTGCCGGGTTCTGCTTGAGCATTCTTTTCATTGCGTGCTCGCCAGCCCAAGGCTGGATCTGTCAGCGTGAACCGATGAAATATTGTCCCTCGTGCCACAAAACTTATCCGGGCGACTACAACGTCTGTCCGGCAGATCAAACCGGGCTGCAGAGTAGCCATGAGTTTCAGCCGGGAATGATCATCCGCAATAAATACGAGATCCTCGCGCGGATTGGCATTGGCGGCATGGGAGCTGTCTACAAAGGGCGGCACGTCACGTTCAACGAGTTCTGCGCCATCAAAGTCGTCAATGATTCCATCGCGGGCGATGCGAATTTCCTGCAGCGGTTTCAGACCGAAGCAGTTGTAACCCGAAAACTGCGACATCCGAATGCGGTGCGCGTGGATGACTTCGATTACACAGATGATGGCCGTCCGTTCATCGTCATGGAGTTGGTGGAGGGACGGAATGTCGGAGAAATCCTTCAGGCCGAAGGACCCTTTCGCGTGCCGCGTGCCGTTCGTATCGCCACCCAGGCAGCCCGGGCGCTTGGGGCCGCGCATAAACTTGGGTTCGTTCACCGGGACATCAAGCCGGGCAACATTATTCTCACGACGGACGAACAAGGACAAGAAACCGCCAAGGTCCTCGATTTCGGGATTGCAAAACTTCGCCAGGCTGCAGGAGATGCACAAACCGGAATGACCATGACCGGCATGGTTGTCGGCACGCCGCTGTACATGTCGCCGGAGCAGTTCATGGGGAAGAAAGCGGGCGAAGAGATCGACGGTCGCACTGATCTTTATTCGCTCGGTGTCGTGCTGTATCAGATGGTCACCGCAAGACTCCCTTTTGAGGGCGATACTCTCTACTCGATCATGATGCAGCACATGCAGGGAACGGTCCGTCCGCCGGATGAACTGGTGCCGGAGTTGAACATTCCTCCGGAACTTTCGAAAGTAATTCTGAAGTCGATTGATAAATCTCGCGATTTGCGATTTCAAAATGCCGAGCAATTTATTGCTGCGCTTGACCAGGTGGGAAGCGACACTCCATCCAGCGCGCGCGTTGTTGGCGGTTCGACCGTGGCACCCAACCCGGCAAGCAAGAGTCCGCAGAATGTACAGGGGCCGCCGGCGCCAGTCCGGTCATCGCAAGTCCAGATTCCACCTCCTTCTTCCGGGTCCGTCGTTCTGCAGTCGCCGGACGTCACGCCC
>Ga0210405_10000573_pt1 | contig 48040 bp, 41 predicted proteins | sample IncBWH11MmetaG_FD_155492 | JGI IMG/M metagenome (GOLD analysis project Ga0210405, IMG submission 155492) | Forest soil microbial communities from Barre Woods Harvard Forest LTER site, Petersham, Massachusetts, United States - Inc-BW-H-11-M | ecosystem: Environmental > Terrestrial > Soil >...
TCCTCCCTGGGGCGCTTACGGGACTGGAGAAGCGCATCGCGGAGGGTAAGCTAAAGGATCGCGACAAGATGTTTATGCGCTTGGGCCGCATTCAGGCTTCGCATCCACGGGTAGCGGATCTTTATGAAAATGGCGATCAAGGACAGCAAGAAGGAATGACCAGTCGATAAGCCGATTGCTATTATTTTTCTACCTCCGAAGGAAAGTCCGATGCAGAAGTTGTTCCCGGAGCTGCTGGCAGCCAATCGCCTTCGGTGCTTATCTTGAGGAGCTTTCTTTTCATGGAAAATCATGAAAAAGCTGCATAGAATATCCTAGAGTTTTGTAGAGCAGGTGCATGAGTCTTTCCACCAAGCTGGCAGCGAGTTTCACCAAGAATGTTCGGAAGCGCGGCGACGACTACTACTGTAAGGGCCGCGTCATGATCCAGGAAGGTTCCCAATCCGAGCTTACTGCCTGCGTGCGTGGTTCGGGCTTTTACGAGGTGCAATTTGCCTGGAGAGACGACAAGCTTGCGGTTTGGTGCGACTGCCCGCATTTTGTGGAGCAGGGCGTTCCCTGCAAACACGTGTGGGCCGCCATCCTTGCCGCTGACCAGCATCAATATTTGACCGCAGCCGCCTCGGCAGACAAGCTGATCCTGGACTTGGATGCTCTTGGATTGGATGGTCTAGATGGCCTTGACTACGACGATGGCGATGAAGAACTCTATGAGGAGGACGGGACGGTGCCGCTCCTTTCATCGCGTTCTCCTGCGTTCGTCCGGAATCCGGCAAAGCTGAAACCAGCGGACTGGCGGAAGCAGCTCGGTGAGGTCTTTCCACCTCGCGATCGCGCGGCTTGGCCGTCCAAGCTGGAGATCCTGTATGTCGTGGATGTCGCCAAAAACGTGCACGGCAGCGATTTGGTTCTCTCACTGCAATCGCGCAACCGGAACGCCAATGGCAGCTTCTCGCGACCCAAAGTTCTTTCCATGAGCCAAGGCCAGATCGCCCAGCTCCCGCTATCAGAGGATCGCGAAATTCTGTCCGCTCTGCTGGGAGGTCAATCGTATAGGTACGGCATGGGCTACGCGGGGACTTATCTGCCGATCCCCGAATCCGCTCTGCTCTCGCCCGCTTTGGCCAGCATGCTCATGCCTTTGGTGGCGCGCACGGGACGTTGCTTTCTGCGGCCGCTGAACGAACCGGACAACCTACTTCTGCTTGCTTGGGACGAAGGCGGTGCATGGAATTTACTTCTTGAGCTGCATCGGCTTGGCGAAACAGCATGTACCCTCGCCGGCTTTTTCCAGCGCGGAGAAGAGCGCAGGGAAGCAACATACCCGGCCCTGGCCACAGCAGGTCTGGTAATCACGAGAGACCGCGTGGCACCTCTCGCCAGCGATACCCCGAGCGAATGGATCATCGCTCTTCGTAAACAGGGCTTGATCTCGGTTCCCGAAAAGGAACGCGATGAATTCCTGGCGACTTTGCTCTGCTGTCCGAACTTGCCGCCGCTGCGGGTGCCAGAGGAGTTACGATACGAGGAGGTGGCGCGGCCACCCCGTCCTCATTTGACAATTTCCAAAACTCGTGTCCCGTACCGAAATGAACGCCTTTATGCGAACCTGTGTTTTGCTTACGAGGGCCGCATGTTCGCTGCGTTCGATCCGGCGCGAGGTTTTTTCGATGCTGCAGGACGGCGTTTCATACGCCGGGATTTCAATGCGGAGAAGGCCGCCTGCGTGTTTCTCGATCAGCTTGGCCTGAAGCAGCGCGCTCGCACCTACCCAGATTCCACGGCGAGGTGGGAGCTGGCGCCGAGCAAACTGCCTCGCATCGTGCGCTCGCTTGTGGAGGCAGGCTGGGACATCGAAGCCGAAGGAAAGATCTTTCGACGCCCAGGCGCATTCCGCATCGAAGTTTCGAGTGGCGTGGATTGGTTCGAGCTGCACGGTGAGGTCGAATACGGGAACACCACAGCGCGCCTGCCCGAGTTGCTCGCGGCCCTGCGCCGCGGGGACAAGATGGTACGGCTCGATGATGGAACCTATGGCGTGCTGCCGGAAGAGTGGCTGCGCCGTATGGGCCCGCTGGCTGGAATGGGTGAGCCAGAGCATGGTCATGTGCGCTTCCGTCAGAGCCAAGTGGGACTGCTTGACACCCTATTGACGGCGCAACCAGAAGCCCGCTGCGATGAGACCTTCGCACGCGCGCGCGAGGAGCTACGACGCTTTCACGGCGTCGAACCTGCGGCACAGCCAGCGGGATTTGTGGGCCGCCTGCGTGATTATCAAAGCGAAGGATTGGGTTGGATGCACTTCCTGCAGCGTTTCTCCTTCGGTGGGTGCCTGGCGGACGACATGGGTGTGGGCAAGACCGCGCAGGTACTGGCGCTGCTCGAATCCCGCCGCGAGCTGCGCGCCGCGGGCGAGCCCATCTGTCCGTCCCTGGTGGTCGTTCCGAAGTCGCTCGTGTTCAACTGGAAGGAGGAATCGGCACGCTTCACTCCGCAGCTGCGCGTGCTCGACCATACCGGCTTGGAGCGCAACGGCAATGACTTTGCCGCTTACGACCTGGTGCTCACTACCTACGGCACGCTGCGCCGGGACGCCTGGCGCTTCAAAGACGCCGAGTTTGACTACGTCGTGCTCGACGAGGCGCAGGTAGTCAAGAATGCGGAAACCGAATCGTCGAAGGCCGTGCGGCTTCTGCGCGGACGACATCGTCTGGCGGTGAGCGGCACTCCGGTGGAAAACCACCTCGGTGAGCTGTGGACTTTATTCGAGTTTCTCAACCCTGGAATGCTTGGCGCTGCCAATGCCTTCAAGGTCGCGGGCGGGTCGATGCGCAATCCGGACGAAGAAACGCGCCGCCTGCTGGGTCAGGCGTTGCGGCCGTTTATCTTGCGCCGAACCAAGGAGCAGGTGGCGCGGGAACTGCCGTCCAAAACCGAGCAAACCGTGTACTGCGAGCTCGAACCTGAGCAACGGAAGCTCTATGACGAGTTGCGCCAGCACTATCGCGATTCGTTGCTCAGGCGGATCGAAACCGCGGGCCTGGCGAATTCCAAGATTCAGGTCCTGGAGGCATTGTTGCGCCTGCGGCAAGCTGCTTGCCATCCCGGCTTGCTCGATTCTAAACGCTCCGGTGATTCCAGCGCCAAGCTGGACGTGCTGCTCGGGCAACTACGTGAAGTCCTCGACGAAGGACACAAGGCGCTGGTGTTCTCGCAGTTCACCAGTTTGTTGAAGATTCTCCGCGCTCGGCTGAATCAGGACGGCATACTTTACGAATACCTTGACGGCGCCACCCGTGACCGCCAGACCCGAGTGGAGCACTTCCAGAATGACAAAGACTGCCGGCTCTTCCTTATCAGCCTGAAGGCAGGCGGTCTGGGCTTGAATCTGACCGCCGCCGAGTATGTATTCATTCTCGATCCTTGGTGGAACCCCGCGGTTGAAGCGCAAGCCGTAGACCGCGCGCATCGCATTGGACAGACGCGGCCCATCTTCGCCTATCGCCTGATTGCCCGCGACACCGTTGAGGAGAAAGTCCTGGAGCTGCAGAAGACCAAGCGCGACCTTGCCGCCGCAATGATAGGGGCCGAGAACGGCATGATTCGCGACCTGCGCCCTGAAGACCTGGCATTGCTGTTGTCGTAGCGATGGCTACGATGAAAACGTAGTACTGACGTCGCATCAATTTTAGAGATTACCGACAAATCCGAGCATCGCACGAATGAGAACTGAGGAAGTGGCTCGCTGGATTGTTGCTGCAATTCATCCCGTTATAGGGCCCAAACCGGGAATTTGCTCTCGTACTGCGTGTCTTTACCTGGGCGGCTTTCAGGCCGTCAGGGTCGACGAGATCATCCAGAGCCTGAATGACGGTGGTATATCGAACATCGAGAGCCGTGATCTGTTGTTTCGGAATGGATCGGTCATCGGGAAAGGGTTGCAGAATACTGGCCGTGACTAGCGCGTAAGTTCTTTCAAAGAGCTTCATAAATGCAAGCTGGGTCGTTGGACATCACGGAATGGTTGACCTGGTTTCTTGGTTGCTTGGATCGAACAATCGAATCAGATCACAGACAGTGCGCTCGTGAAAGAAACGTTCTGGCAGAACTTGAAGAAGAAACAAATATCTCTAAATGAACGCCAGAAGAAAGCGCTGAACACAATGTTCAGCGGATTCGAGGGTAAGCTCACGAAGAACTGATCGCAATCGGAGTCTTCGAACAAGAAGAAGGCGGATGTCAGAAGTACCTCCTACAGACGGAAAAGGCTTGTCGAGATGACCGTCCACATACCTGGAAAGAAAGCTCGGTAGTGATTCGGAATCTCGCATGGCACTTAAGTGAACCGCCGTGTCGCCCTGCCAGATGTCGGTTCGATTTATGCTTGTTACGGTACTTTTTACTCGACGAGCAAAACTATTCGATTGAGGGAGTTGCGCTTGAGCTTGTTACACGCATGTGCGCGAGGGGCCGAGACTGTCACAAAGCGAGTGCCCGGAAAGATCGGGTGTGACCTGAAAACATCTTCCCGAAGCCTTCTTGGCCTTCGCTTACTCAGTCAGGTGATGACGAGGAGAGCGCCGAGCAAGCGTATGCTGCCATACGAAGCTGGATGAAGGTCCGGGGATACCGCAGCGCCGGACCGAAGTGCGAACTCTATCTCGGTCCGATGCTGGAAATCCAGTTTCCCCTGCTGGGAATTCATAAGGCGGAGCCGATCGGTTAAACGGCTTGCCGCCGCTCACGCTGATTACGCAAAGCGAATCAAAACCGGGCGGAGCATACCCACCTTATTTAAGTCGACGTCAGACATCGGGTCGGAAGTTATGCGTCCGCCTTGACAATCGTTCCCGATAAACGCGCCAGCAGTGACCGACCAATCGATGGAGAGAACCCGACTTTTCAGTACCAATTGCGGAAGGCCTCCACCACAGCACTTGGGGTGGCCGACTTTCAAGGAGTTGGTACGAAATCGGGTTTGTTGGTATCTCCATGGCGGCGGCACCTAGAAGTTACGAACCAGATAAACCAGAGCGAGCGCATCAATTAGGTCGATGAAGTAAGAGTTTCCATGACATCCAGAATCATGTGAACGACCGCCTGGTCACCGATCGCCGTATTGATCATTGCGTGGTAAACGGCACGGTTAGGCCATTCGACCCGGAAATATTTGTCGATGAAATCGGCGCGCTCTCGATCAACGGAATCCACAAGCTGTTCGGCTTCGTTCTCACTTTTGCCGCGAGCCAATAAGCGCCGCACTTTAGCTTCTCTGGGCGCATAAAGAAAAACACGAAGCGAATCTGGATTGTTCCTGAGAAAGTGTTGCGAACCCCTGCCGACGATGACGGAGTTTCCAGTTTTGGCCACGTTCTCCACTACGCGTTGTGTGATCTTGGCGATACTTTCGCTATCCACAACTTTGAGCTTGTAGGCATTCAGGCTTCCCTCATAGCTGCCGCGCAAGAAAGACTTGAACAAACGGTAGTAGAGAGGATCGGTTCGTTCTTCTCGAACCTCGACAACCGCCTTTGGGCATTCAGCAAGTTTTGCAATTTCCTCCGTAAGTGACTGGTCCCAAAGCTTCCAACCCAATTCCGCTGCTAGCTGTTGAGCGATCTCTCCGCCGCCGCATCCGTACTCCCGTTCAATTGTCACGATTCTGATCATCCTGCTGGTCCTTATGGTCTTCCGCACCACATCAGATTGACGATCACTCGGCAATGGTTGGCCCACCGCCGGGATCGTTCTTCTTCAACATAAAGGCCAAGAAGAACATTATCGCCGACCCGATTGCAAGAACCATGAAGGTGTCAATGTAGGCCAGGCTGGCTGCCTGCGCTTGGACGGCTTGGTAAATCCTGGCATAGGCCTGAGCGTGCGCCTCGTTCGTTCCCAGGCCCGAATGCGCCAATTGCTGGGTAAGGCCATTTACGGAGTTCTGAAAATTGGGATTGTCAGGCCGGGTATAGCCGACCAAGATCGTCTGATGATACTGGGAGCGTCGGGCAATGAGCGTCGTGACTAAGGAGGTTCCTACGCTGCTTCCCATGTTGCGCATGAAATTGATGATTCCCGCGACCGAGTTGTTCCTCTCCGTTGGGATTCCGATGTAGGCCACCAAAGTAATCGGCACGAACAGGAACCCCAGGCCAATGACCTGGGTGATGCGCAGCCACACAGCGGCATTGAAGCTAATCTGTAAATCAATCCGTTTCGTGGAGTAGAACATCCCGATGGATAAGGCCAACCAGCCAACGGCGATCAGGTATCGTGCCTGCAGCTTCGTTGTCAATTTGCCCATGATGGGCATCTCAAATAGCAAAACAAGCCCACCGGCTGAAAGCGCAAGCCCAGCCAGTTCGGAGGTGTACCCAACGAGTGTCTGCAGAAACTGCGGCATTAGCACCAGGCTGCTGAACAACAGGATTCCCAAAGTGAACATCATCAAGTTGGCGCTGGCGAAGTTAAAGCTCCTAAACATACGGACGTCGATAATCGGCGCCTTTTGAAACCACTCCCAGATAACCAGCGCGACTAAGCAAACCACCGCCACGAGGACTAAAGTCGTAATGAAATGAGATCCGAACCAGTCATCTTCCTGACCCTTGTCGAGCAGCACTTGTAACGCCCCGATACCCAGAGCCAGCAGAGCGATACCCAGGTAGTCCAATCTGACGCCGCCTCTCTTGAGACGCGTCAAATAGGGCGGGTCTTCGACAAAGCGCCGCACCAAAAACCAGGTGGCTACGCCAACAGGAAGGTTAATGAAAAAAATCCAGCGCCAGGAATAGTTGAAGGTGATCCACCCTCCCAGCGTCGGACCGATTGTTGGTGCCATGATGGCGGTTATGCCGTATAGCGCAAACGCCAACCCTCGTTGTTGTGGAGGGAAAGTGTCGGCCAAGATCGCCTGCGCCATCGGCTGCAATCCGCCTCCCCCAGCACCTTGCAGCACGCGAAAGAAAAGAAGGAGACCGAGACTCGGCGCAATGCCGCAAAGCAAAGAACTCACCGTAAACACCGTCAAGCAGGACATGAAAAAACGCTTTCGTCCTAGGTTGCCGGCAAGCCATCCGCTGATGGGCAAAATGATGGCATTCGAGACGAGATAAGAAGTCAGAACCCAGGTGCTTTGGTCATTACTGGCTCCCAGGTTTCCAGCCATGTAAGGAAGAGCAACGTTGGCGATGCTCGTGTCGAGAACTTCCATAAAGGCGGCCAGCGCCACGACAACCGCAATCAGCCAAGGATTGTACTTGGGCCGCCAAGCCTCCTGATCGAGTGTGAGTGTAGCGGAGCTCATTTGAGGTACACGTCCGGGACCACATTCATCCCCGGCCGAAGCTGACGATCGCGATTTTCTCCTGGCTCGAGAACGATTTTGACTGGAATTCTTTGGACAATTTTCACGTAGTTGCCGGTGGCGTTTTCGGGCGGCAGTAAGCTGAACGTCGGGCCTGTTGCACCCGCGATGCTGTCCACGCGACCCTTTAATTTCCGGCCAGTCGAATCTACATGGATTTCCGCTTTCTGCCCAACTCGCATGTGCCGAAGCTGCGTTTCTTTGAAGTTAGCGGTGACCCATACTTCATCGAGGGGCACCACGGTGAGGAGTTGCTGCCCAGGTTGAACGTTCATGCCGACTACGACTGTTTTATTCACTTCACCACTGACGGGGGCGACGATTTTGGTGTATTGAAGGTTGAGTTGGGCTTGCTCGAGCAGGGCTCGCTTCTGCTGCACATCAGCGATCGCCGCACGCACGCGCGCCCGGGTTGACGATACTTGCTGCGGCCCGGTCTCCGCCGATTGGTGGTTTGCCTCCGCTTCCACCAGGCGGCTCTGTGCTTGTTGCACAAATTGTTGTGCGGCAGATTCATTCGCCGTTGCTGCCGCTACCGTTGCGGTGCTGGCTTTGGCTGCGGCCAGTGCCTGATCGTAAATCTGCTCCGCCACTTCCCGCTTATCTACCAGGAGCTTGTAGCGGTGGAGATCGTCCTGGGCCCTCACATCGTTGGCCTCGGCTTGCTGCACCTGGGCGTGGGCGGCAGTCAGTTGCCTCTCCGCAGCAATGATTCCGGCCCGGGCGTTTTCGATGTCTGAGGCCGTCGATTTCAGTTGGCTGGATGTGTTCACAGATGTGATCGGCACAGTAATATTCAGTGATTGCGCCGTCGCTTCAGCACTGGCCAGATTGGCTTGCGCCTGCGACACGGCAACCTCAAAGTCTTTCGGGTCAATCTCCACAAGCACCGTGCCTTTCTGGACCCACTGGTTATCGTCTACATTCACCTTCACTACGTAGCCTGAAATACGGGCGCTGACCGGATAGAGGTGAACATCCGCTTGCGCATCGTCGGTCGATTCATAGCTGCTCAAATAGCGCCATAAGAACACTCCGCCGACAAGCAGAACGACGGCGATGGCAAGAATCAGGATCCTTCTGCGCACTCTAGGGCTGAGGTAAATCCGAGCTATAAACTTTCGGCCCGCCAAGGGCGACGTGTCGACCGACGATTTGTTGCCTTCCCCTGGCACGGAACGGCTTGGGTTCTCTTCCGCCATGTTATTTTTCCTTGAAGTATTCCTTGACACCCGCTTGTACGATGCCCATGGCGCGAACCAGGGAAATTTTTGCGAAATTGTAGTTATAGAGACTTGAAATGTACTGTTCGTGGGCGCTCGCTACTGCCTCTTGCGACTGCACTACTTCAACCGTATCGGTCACGCCTGCGCTGAAACGATCGCGCGATTGCAGTAGCGTCTCTTCCGCTAAATCAATGTTGCTGCGGGCGACATTCTCCTGATCGGCCGAGGACTGGAGATTCAGCAATGCGGTGCGAATGTCGGCGTCGATTTGCACTCGCAAATTGTCCAGGCGCTCCCGCGTCTGCTGGAGTCTCGTATGCGCCTGCAAAATGTCCGCGTGAACGCTGTTGTCTTGCAAGATCGGGATCGACAGTGTTCCGCGCTCGTCGAATACTCGCTTTGCCGTGGAAGGATGCGACCCTGCCGCGCCATAATCCGCATTGAAGGAAAGAGATGGGTAATAGCCCGCAACCGCGGCCTCGCGAGCGTATACTGCTGCGCGTACATCGGTCATGGCTGCCGGGTAATCGGAGCGCGAAGCGTAAGCACGATTCAGGGCATCATCAACAGTGATGCCCTCGAACGGACGGTAGGGGGAGTTGTCGGTAAGTTCGAATTCCTGTCCAGGAGCTAAGCCAATGACGCGCGCTACGGTTAACTTTTGCATACCGAAGTTGTTCTTCGCTTGAAGCAACTGTTGTTGGCGGGTCTGGAGCTCGACCTTGGCACGCGGACCGTTGATCTCGGATGAGGTGCCGGCTTTCACTTGGTCCGCGGCTTGATCGTAAAGCGTTTTCGCAGTCGCTACTGGCGCTTCCGCCGTTGCGATACGGGCTTCATCGGCGATGGCTTGCAGATAAACATAGCCCACAGCCAGCACGACCAGATCGCGCGCATCTTTGAAGGTGTATTCCGCCGATTTGAGATTCTGGCTAGCCACGCGGGCATTGTTGATCAACTTCGAATCGAACAGAGACTGAGCTACGTTTACACGTGCATCAAAATAAGAAAAAGGACCCCATCCACGATCGATGGCGTCCTGCAGCGAAATCGCAATCACGCCTGGAACCGACTTCGCCGGAACGCTGCCCGCGAACGGGCTGAGGCCCTGCGTTCCGGGTATGGGTTGTCCGGGTGTGGGGATCGTCTCGAATTGCGGAAACGACGCCCTCGCGCTGAGGAGCAGGGCGCCGGCGAACAGCGACACCAAATGCAGTCGGGAAATCAAACGGAGACTCAAGGGAGGGAACCTCCTCGATCTCGCACTCCGTCAACATGCGCAACCTGGGAGCAGCATCCTAATCCAACCAGTGATACCGGACAACTGGAAAATGGCGGGTGTGGCCGCAAACTGAGAAATGTTCGGTTTGTGCAGGGTACAATTGGGACGACGAGATCGCTTGGCTCACCATCGACGACAGGCAACAAGGAAATTGCTCCGGGGATTTGGCAACTTTGACAGATACGCCTCGCTGACGGACCTTTCTTCCGAGCTTGAATGACCACATGCGATTCGCTCAGAATAGTCGCAGCCCGATGACTAAGTCGTTCAAGCGCGGTGACCATGTTGAATGGAACTCCGAAGCAGGGAGAGTTCGCGGCGTAATCGTTAAGAAAGTTGTTTCCGACGTGCGTTTCAAAGGCTACGTGCATCACGCCTCGAAAGGCGAACCTCAGTACATCATAAAGAGCGAGAAGACCGACCACATCGCCATTCACAAGGGACGAGCACTGAAAGGTGTTAAGGGCCGAATTCAAAGAACTCGGGTGAAAGGGACAAAGGGCTTCTGAGCCTAACCGCCTGATCTGCTCTAGATTGCTTCCCCAATGTTGCGATTGTAATCTTCTAGCCGATCCGCCGACAGGATCTGTTTGGACTTAATCCACTCAGGGGCGAACTGACGCTCTTCATCTGGGCGATTCATAACGAAGGCAGCAATCAAGCAATCTCGTTTTAGCCACCAGATACTGAAACTTGAACTGCTCAGGTCCCCACGAGCAATTGTTCGAGTCGCTCCTTCAGAGTCACCCCACAGTTCGTACGACAAATCGAACACATCGGAGAAGAAATATGGAACGTGCAGGAAAGGCCGTCGCTCCCCGGAAATGATACTTGCCCAATGCTGCCCCTGAGAGACGGCGTTGTCCCAGTGTTCCACCCTTCGGCGCTTGTCAAACAGTTTATCGACGTAGTTCGCGACGTCGCCCGCGGCAGAAATGCGCGGTTGGTTCGTTTCCAGATACTCGTTGACCGCTATGCCGTTCTCAATGGCAAGGCCACTGTTTGCGAACAGCTCGGTCACCGGAGCAGCACCCACGCCAGCAACCACCATGTCGCACGAAATCTTGCGCCCGCTTGAGAGCAACACGTCTATCCGATCGCCGCCTTGCAAAGAAACCACGCTTTCATTCTTGAGCAGCTTTACACCGCGCGAGAGATAGTAGCGTTCAAAAAATTCTGACATCGCTCGAGTGAAAACGCGGCTCCATACCCGATCTTCCCGAATGATCAGCGAGGTGTCGAGGTTCTTCTGCGACAGAACGGAGGCTACCTCCATGCCGATGAACCCACCGCCGATCACGACGGCTTGCTTGGAGCTTGCAGCTTTCTCGCGGATCTTTCGGGAATCCGCCAGCGATCGAAGGTAGAAAACGTTGGGTAAGTCGTTTCCAGGACAATCAAGCTTCCTGGCGCTCGCGCCCGTCGCGATCAGCAAATCCTCGAACTCAAAGACCTCTCCGGAATCGGCGTACAGTCGTTTTTTCTTTAGGTCAATTTTGTCGATGGTCGTTCGTAATTTAGTGTCGATACCTTGCTTCTCGTACCATTCAAGCTTATTGATCAATATTCCGTCTACGGTATCCTTTCCAGAGAGGAAGCCCTTGGAAAGTGGGGGGCGCTCGTAGGGCAATGTGTCTTCGGCAGAGACCATCGTCAATTCGCCCGATCGCAATCCGCGGCTGGCTGATTCCTTTGCCGCGTAACCTGCGACCATCCCGCCTCCCAGGATGATGTATTTGCTCGAAACCATATGCTGACGCTCTCAGGCAGATTGTTTTAGAGTGCTTTTATAGTCATAGACAAATTCATGGCGAATGTCAAAAGACTCCCACGGCAGGTTCAGATCTACTGACTTATAGGGAATGGGCCTCAGTTGGTAGCCGAGCTTGTCTACCCCTTTGTACACAAAATCCCTTTCTGGCAATGGAAAAGACGCGGCCGCCCATTCCTCCCACACCTTAGATGGGGCCGTCGCAAGTTCAGCTTGCAAGCAAGTGGTTGAGAGTACGAACGCTCGCCGCCAAAACGTGCACGTGGCCATCTCCGGCTTCGTACATCTTTTTGATATTTCTCACCAGGTCCATTGGTTCTGGCCCTGATCATGCCGCGACGAAAGGATTGAAAGACCCGGTTACGTATCCCCTTTCTTGGGGAGACTGGATATACGGCAGCGGCCTGCTCTTGCGAAAAACACAGGGTCATGTTGACGCGGATCCCCTCGCGTACTGACATCTGCGCGAGCATCTGCTCGCCGGTCGTATCAAAATCCGCGAAAACCTCAATGGACACGGCGGCATCGCCAACCAGTGGAGAAATCGTGAGCACAATCGTCTTGTACTCATGCAACTCTTCTTTGCTGCTGAATTTGTGTCCAGACGAAATCAACCGCGATGAAACGCTAAGGTACCGACAAGTCGGCTTCTCTCCAGCAATTGTCGGTCACTGCTGGCGCGTTTATCGGCGCAATTTGCCAAACACCGAGGCATTAACCGCTTTGCCCGTCACTCGGGAACAACACACAGATTCCCGCCCAAGATCGTTGGGAGTTGCGCATCACCTTTGAGCATGCCGTTCACAGCGCCATGCCGCCGGACACTTCGATTCTCTGACCGTTCACCCAACGATTCTCGTCCGAGAGGAGCGCGGCGATCATCGGTCCGATATCGTCCGGCACGCCCGCCCGGCCAAGCGCGGTCATCTCGGCAACGCGCTTGTTAATCTCAGGATTGTCACGGACCATACCACCGCTGAAATCCGTCTGGATGGCACCCGGAGCGACGACATTTGCCGTGATGCCCCTCGGTCCGAGTTCTTTGGCCAAGTAACGCGTCAGCACCTCCACCGCGCCTTTTGTCGCCCCATAAGCCGAGGTGCCCGGTAGCGCAAAGCGCGCCAGTCCCGACGAAATATTCACGATACGCCCGCCATCATTAATTAGCGGCAGCAGCTTTTGCGTCAGGAAATACACGCCTTTGAAATGAACGTTCACGATCTCGTCGAATTGCGCTTCGGTGGTTTGGTCGAAATTCGCATGGAGCGAACCACCCGCATTGTTCACCAGATAGTAGAACCGATCTCGTCCCCAACCGTGCAGCGTCTTGCGGACATCCGCCACGAATCCGTCAAATGCGTGAATGTCACCGGTATCGAGCCGAAATCCCGCTGCTTTCCTTTCCATCGCTTCGACTTCGCGGATGAGCGAGTCGGCCTCTTTCTGATTCGAGCGATAAGTAAAAATGATATTGACGCCCCGCCCTGCAAGATTCACCGCAGTGTTGCGTCCGAGCCCGCGGCTTCCACCAGTGATGATCGCGACTCTATCCTTCATAGTTCCAACCGTTTCGTTTGCCATAGGTATTCCTGTACTTTTTGCTTCAGCTCAGTCTTGCGTTTTGTACACCATGATCTTGCGACATGTGTTTTATACAGTCCACATCCTTAACGGTGCGAAGGGGCCGCGTGCGTGGTCTGTTCGGGTTCGAAATAGGTCCCTCGTTCAAGGTCGGCAATAATCCCCGGCTGCTTCGGCTGCCATTCCAGCTTTTCCTCAGTTAGCTTGCTTGACGCCGGGCAGTCGACACCAACGAAGTGTGCGAGCCAACCAAAGTGGTGGGCGGCCTGCTCGGGCGGCTTGCTGACAACCGGCACGTGCAGGCGGCGGCCGATCACGCTAGCGATGTCCTGGAAGGGCACGCCCTCGTCGCCAATGGCGTGGTAGCTCGCTCCTGCGGAACCCTTCTCCAGTACGAGCCTGTAAAGATGAGCGGCATCGAGCCGGTGCACGGCGGGCCAGCGGTTAAGACCGTCACCCACGTACGCTGAATCCCCCTTCTCGCGCGCGAGCTTGATGAGAGCCGGAACGAAGCCATGATCGCCGTCCCCATGGACCGATGGAGGAAGGCGCAGCACGGAGACGCGCACGCCACGCGAGGCCATCGCTGCTGCGTGTTCCGACTTGCGCGGAAAACTGGTAATGGGCGCATCCTGTTCCGTTGCGAGCGGGCCTTGGCGCTGAAGGAGCAGGGTTCCGGAAGTGACGACCAACGAGCGGTTAGAGCCCGCGAGGGCGGCTCCCAGTGTCTCAATGGCGCGTCTATCCGTCTCGGCGGCAGGGGCGTAGTTCGAGAAGTCGTGGATAAAGGCCGTGTGGATCACCCCGTCCGCAGCGACCGCTCCGCTGCGCAAGCTCTCGTGATCTTCCAGCGAACCGCGATGTACATCGGCTCCTGCGGCGGCAATGGACGCGGCAGCCGCATCCGAGCGAGCCAGGCCGAGCACCTGATGGCCCGCGTTGATTAGTTCCGGAACAATGGCAGAACCGACAAAACCTGTAGCACCAGTTACGAATACACGCATCACAATTTCTCCTTACTTCACTTCATGACGATGGACAACTTCTTATTCCTAAGCTGAAATCCGCCCTCTAAAAAGACTCTCCAACCAGTTCTTCGCTTTTCTTCCAAAGCGCTTCGGCAGCGTTGGGATCAAGTGCGTAAGCATAGACTCCTTCGCTGGTGGGGCTAATCGCAACATCGTCAGGGACCACCTGACCTACGTGGCAGTTCTCACAGTATTTCCCACCGATCTCCTCGGTCGGAGCAACCACCGCTGCCCAGATCGAAGTTGCTGCTCCCTGAGGAATTGTCTTCCACGGGAAAGAACTCTTACCCTCTGCTGCAAGCTGTTTTTCCAATTGGGCCATCATCGCCTTTACCATAGCCGGATCCATGTGGCGGCCCAACTCCGTCTGTATTACCCCAGGATGGACAGCAGCGGCACGAATGTCGCGTCCGCGATAGCGCTGGTCAAAGGCAACTGCAAAAAGGATGTTTGCGGTCTTCGATCTGCCGTATGCCAAAAAGGGATCATACGGAGTTCTCTCAAAATTGGGATCGTCAAGGTTCACATTCGAGAAGCGGTGGCCTGAAGAGGCCACGTTCACGAGCCGTCCGCCTGCACGAAGAAGCTTTGCAATCCGGTTTACCAGGACGAAGTGACCGAGATGATTGGTCCCGAACTGAGTTTCGAATCCGTCAACGGTATGTCCCAAGGGTGTTGCCATGACACCGGCATTCGCAATGATCACATCAAGCGGCTCGCCCTTTCGGAGCAGTTGATCGGCGCAGTTGCGGACGCTCGCAAGACTGGCCAGATCGAGCTCGACGAGATCGAAGCTTCTACCGTTCGCCGCTGCGTCCTTTCGTATTTGAGCTGTCGCCGCTTCGGCCTTGGCCGAGTCGCGCGCGGTGCCAATTACGTTCGCACCATGGGCGGCGAGTGACCGAGCTGTCTCTACGCCGAGCCCAGCCGAAACGCCTGTCACCAGGATTCGCTTACCGCGTAGATCGATGCTGGACAAAACATCTTCTGTGGTTGATTTACCTCCCAATGCCTCTGTCATGTTTTTCTCCTCCCGCCGACCCGCTTGAGGAAGTGCCTATTGACAAGCGGGCGCGGCTCGCATAAAACGGAGAGTGTCTCCGCACTACATAAGATAATCGGAGACGGTCTCCGGTTGCAAGTTTTTTTTGGCTTTTTTTGATAATGCCCACGAAACGATCACAACCTGCCCAGCGAAAGCCTCGCGTCGACGCGCAGCGGAATCGCGAACGCATTTTGGAGGTCGCCAAGGAGGCGTTCACCCGGTCGGGCGCAAATGCCAGCCTGGACGACATCGCCAAACAAGCTGGTGTTGGGCCGGGGACTTTGTACCGCCATTTTCCGACTCGCGAGGATCTTCTACAGGCAGTTTATCGGTCTGAGATGGAAAAGCTGGCCGCAGCAGGGCGGAAGTTCACTCAAAGCGTGCCGCCGATTGAAGCGTTGCGAGCCTGGCTATTGTTGTTCGTTGATGCCATCGAGACGAAGCAGATCATCGCCCCTGCGCTGAATACCCTGATCGGAGATCACAAGAAAGTGTTCGCAGCTTCCTACGCTAAAATCCATGAAGCGATTCATGCCCTGGTGAAGCGCGCGATCAAGAGCGGGGACATTCGGAAGGACCTTAATCCTATGGATCTCGTTCGGGCTCTTGTCGGCGTCGCCAACGTGTCGACCAGCCCTGACTGGCAGCAAAGCGCGAGGCGACTCGTCGATATCCTCATCACCGGTTCGCGGCCAATGAAGTAGATCCCGGCGACCTAACTCCCGGGTGGTCGGAAAACCGGAAATTGGAATCCAAACGATAACTTCAGGGTAGCCCGTTACTCGCCCACGGCAACCGGGTTGTCTCTTGGTGATCAGGAAACAGATGTCCTCAGCTCGTCTCATATTTTCGCTACCTATGGGATAAGTAAGAAAGGCCCTGTCGGAGATGCGTGTGATTCGAATTCGATTATTCGGTGCCCTTCGAACGATCCTGGAATATATCGTCTTCGTAATGGGCGGCACGGCGATGCTAGTTATGTTTGCGCGCGGTATGGGCATCCTCTGGTCGCGTACCCCTGAGTTCGTCCATCCCGGCTTCCGCGCGGCCTTGGTTTCGGGTTGCCTGTACTTCTACGCGCTTTTGATCTACATGCCCCGGATAGTGATTTGGGGCTTAGTCATCCCGCAGGTACTGAGCTGGGTTTTCGTCGCGGTCCTTTTATATGTGACCGCCTTGCTGCTGGCAAAAGTCTCATCCCATACGCCTGTCAACCGCATCGTCCTGAGCGTGATTTCCCTCTACTGCACCGGCCGCGTGATTATCTTCTTCTCTCCTGCACTTCTTTACGATCTAGCATCTATTTACTTCACAATGTCTTTTGCCGGGTTGTTAGGCGGTGTTTATGGGTTCTTCTTGTTTCCGCGCGTTCGCAGCGAATCCCCGCAGAGCTCGCCCATGCTCTTGAGACATTGGATTATTGCCGGCGCTTGGATTCTGCTCTTTTCCGCTAACTGGGGCCGGACCGAGTATCAACTAATCAAAATTCATTCCGTCAAAGACCCAAAGCTTCAACTATATTTTGTAAAATGGACGCCTGCGGAAGGCGAGGTTCGGGAAGAACCAATCGGCAAGCCGGTTCCGTCTGCTCACTACCTCACCGACCTCGAAATCGAGGAGCTTCGAGCCGCCGGTCTGACGGGGATACTTCAAACATGTGGCCACACTGGCCACGAGTATCCACCGCCTCCTCCAGAAACCCGGCGATTTGTCGCGAGCGGGCTGGTGGTGGCGCCACGGTAGTTCACCGGAAGACCGGTGATCTGCTGGAAATTCTTGGTGTCGCCAATCGTGCCGTTTTCGCTGTTGATCACCGGACCGGCATCGCCGTTGACTTCGATGCTTTGTGATGAGCTCGCAAGTTTGAGAGAGACATCGAGGCGCAGGCTTTGCCGAGCGTCGAGCTGCAATGAAGAAACCTTGTAGTCGGCGAAGCCATCCGCGTGAAGCACCAATTCGTAGTGCCCGGCTCTCAGATTGACGAATTCAAATCCTCCGTTGCCATCCGTGCCGGCGTTGCGCTGGCTGCCATCGTCCAGACTTGTGAGGGTAAGTTGGGCGCCTGCGACTGCGCCTTGACTCGGATCCTTCACGACGCCAACAATGCCGCCAAAAGTCGATTGGCCGGTAGCCCACGGCACGGACAACAGGATTGCAATCAAGAATGACGATACCTTGCTCAACATGTTCGAGTCCCCCTATTCCCTTGCGCGCGATTCGAGTGCGCGAAGCAATGTCTGGAAAATACAGGGACGTCCGTAAAGAAGTCGTGAGCGATTTCATCAAAGAGTTGATAGCTTGCATGGGCTTCTTGAATCGTTCGTCAAAGCATCGGTTGCACAGACACCTCGCTAAGAGCTTGCGTCTCGCATGACTTACTAAACGGTGTTTACGGAATCCTTATGAATCGCTCAGGACTTCCTCAACAGTGTTTCGCTATCTTGTGTTCGATTTTAGGGATTGTCTGAGTTCTTCAAGTCGCACTGAACTGGGAAGAGCGGCTGAACTCGCGCGTGAGGTCGCTTGGCGCTATGACTCTACTCGTCCTAGCAACGATTTGTTTCCTTGCTTGTGCCTTTACGTCTACGTGCTGTTTCACTGGATACAAGACACGACGCGCAAGGCAACAACTCGTCCGTCAGTTGACAAGGAAGCCCGTGAGAGACGCGAGGAGAAACGTCCGCGAGTCGTAAGCTTCCAGAGGACCACCGAAGGTCAGGATCGCCTTAGGGGCAGGTCCCACCACGTCCTGCGCATGACAGAGCGGCCGCGCAATCGCGGGCGCGGGTGTGACGAGTTCGAACGGATTGCATACGAGAGGATCGCGGCATCGTTAAGCTTGGGCAGGAGAAGCTAGGAAAAAGATGCGCTGCTTCAAGCTCAAGAGATTTGTGTCGCTTTTACGTTCGGAGTAACTTGCGGGAGTGCGGTTCTCGCTTTTGCGTTTGAGCACGATGGCGAGATAGACGAAGAAAAGCTACAGAGTTTGTGATGGAGATTTCGCATACCTACGAAGGTGACGGGCGTCACATCATTCGTAGGATAGCGACTCAGATTCAAAAAAATGGTTGTTTTCTGATTGTTGGTTCGGGGGAGACATATGCGCGCGTTCGGACAGAAAAAGGGTTTTAATTGGCTGATACTGGCTGTGCTGCTGTCTTCCGGTACGGTTCCCAGCTGCCTATTTGCGGACGACAAGGACACCAGTGCTCCGCCCGCGAAGACTGAGCCGCCAAAATCGCCCCCGACAAGGCCCGATTCGCCCACCCCGCTCACCGAGCGCGAGCGCTGGATGCTCGACCGCATGGAGCAGCTTGAAAAGCGCGTCGCCGAACTCGAATCCAAAAGCAACGCTCCTGCTGCTCCCGCAACGGTGGCCGCCGCAGCGCAGCCCGTTGCCGCTCCAGCCGGCGAGCCTGTGAGTGCCGCCTCTGCGATCACCGCGGCAGCGCCCAGCGCAACCATCATTCCCGCGCAGCCCGCGGTTGCCACCGCAGCGGTGCAAGAAAAGGCGGCTGCCGCTGCCGCGCCCGCGAAAGCAGAACCCTTTGCTTTCGCCGACTTCACCTGGCTCAACGGCAACGCGCGCACCAAGGAATTGGCGTTTGACACAAAATTCTTCACCCCGGAAATTCGCGCCGACGTCGACTATGTTTATGACTTCCGCCATCCGAAGGACGACACCATTAGCGGGTCGAGTGAAATCTTTCGCTCCAGTGAAGTCCAGGTGACGCAACTCGGTGTCGGCGGCGACTTTCATTACGACAACGTTCGCGCCCGCTTGATGACGCAATTCGGAATGTACTCACAGACGACTCCGCGCAATGACGCCAGCCCCGCCCGCGGCCAATGGAATCTCGCCGACGCTTACCGCTACGTCTCGGAAGCCTACGGTGGCTACCACTTCAACGCGCTGCATGGAATCAATGTGGACGCCGGGATCTTCATGTCCTATGTCGGGCTCTTCAGTTACTACCAATTCGACAATTGGGCGTATCAGCCTTCTTATGTTTCATCGAACACGCCCTGGTTTTTCAACGGCGTTCGCGTCCAGATTTTTCCCACCGAGCACTTGAAAATCGAGCCGTGGTTCGTCAACGGCTGGCAGTCCTACGGGCGCTTCAACAATCGGCCAGGCTTCGGTGCGCAGATTTTGTGGCGGCCCAACGGCTGGCTCTCGGTTCTTGGAAATCAATATGCTTTGGGCGAAGACACGCTGAACACGCCGGGCCGCGTGCGCTATCACACGGACGATAGCATTCAGATCAAATACTATGACAACCCCGAAAAGTTCATGGATAAAGCCGCCTTCTCACTTACTGGCGACATGGGATGCGAGCATGGTGGCGGCGTGAGCTGCGCCGGCGGTTCCGCGAAAGGTCCCAAGCAAAGCTTTCTCGGCTACATGTTTTACAACCGCCTCTGGTTCGACAATGACCGCTACGGCCTGACAATCGGCGGCGGACAGATCAACAATCCCGGGCGCTACCTCGTGTTGCTGCCGCCGATTAACGGCGCGACTGCCATCACCGGAACACCTTATTTCACCGAGAATCCCGGCGATCCCTATAAGGCCTGGGACGTCTCCGGAACGTTCGACTGGATGCCCAGCCAATACATCACGTTCCGGTGGGAATACAACCATCGCGCGGCCAACGTCCCTTATTTTTCGGGACCGGGCGGCGTAACTCCTCCGGGTGGCAACAACGGCGCGCCCGGTTCCTTCGTGTGCCTGACCGGAATCAGTATCTGCAACGGTTCGCCGACAAACACCTGGCTTCCCGACTTGCGCAAAAGTGAGAATCGCGCGACCTTCGCCATTCTTGTCAAATTCTAATTCACAATTTTTCTGATCGCCTGCCGCGCAGCTGATGTTTCGCGATTGTCGCTGCTACGCGGCGCCTGATTTTTTGCCGGACCTCATTCGAAAAACTGTTGCCGCAGACGTTATCTTCCACTTTTAGCGCGCGCGAAAAAAAAACGCTCCGGCGTGACGGAGCGCTTTTTCGTTAGAACGTGATGGTTTTTCCGTTTTTCGTTTGTGTGCGGCCTTGTTTATCTATTTCGCGCCCCACTCCGCATAGAGCTTGGTGATCGCCGGGCCGATGGTGAAACCCCACGCGTACACCGGAAAATTCTTGAACTTATCCGGGACGGCATATCGTTGCTGAGCTTCCTCCACGGGAACTCCGGCTTTGTACATTTTCTCCGCTTGCACTGCGATGTCGTCGAATACTTCGCGGAGCGTTGCAATTCCTTCCTGCCCGCAAATCTGTCCATGGCCGGGAACGAAAAGCGTGTCTTTATCCAGAGCCGCAAATTTCTTCAACGTATCGCGCCAGCCTGAAATTGTGGCCTTCTCGTCAAAGCATACGGGATACCAACCGCTGAACAACAAATCTCCGGCGTAAACAACATTTTGTTCGGGCACCCTCACCACGATGTCCGTTCCCGAATGCCCGGGATGCGACTCCACCATCGCCGTCAGGCCGCCGAGATCCATGGACATCGGCAGCTTCGCCGGATCGATGGGATGATTCGGCAGGGACAGAATACTGGCGTTAGCAATCTGGAAGAGCCCGGTCACTGCGTTCAAGTCACTTTGCGCGTGGGCCCGCTCCCCATCCGACTTCGCATCCTTGACTTTCTTTTCAAGCGGTCCGAGAACGGCTGCCTTATCCGCCCCCTGAAGCGGAGAATAGCTGTCGACGATTCGTTTGGACGCTGAGGCGTGGGCCCAGAGCGCTATGCCATTGGCGCCATAAAAAGCATTTCCCATCGAATGGTCGAAGTGGTAGTGGGTGTCCAGTGCGCCCTTGACAGGCACCTGGCTCACCATTCGAAGCGCGTCCATCTGGAAGGCGGCTCCTGCGGGAGTCGTGAAACCTTCGATCAGCAGCGCGGCGTCCTTACCCGAGAGGAATCCACCGTTGCAGATTGTAGTGGCGCCTTTCGAAGGGTCAGAGATGGTCGCGTATAATCCGTTCCCAATCTTTCTTACGGACGCGAAACCCTTATCCACAATTGGTGTCTGCGCGACGCGCGAATCGATCGCCAGCTCCGCCGCAAGTGCCGGCAAAGGAATCAGCTGGGCCGCAGCATAAAACGCTCCAAAGCAGGATGTGTGTGCGAGGAACTGCCGGCGCGAAAACCCTTTCGAAACATCCATCATATTTCCTCCGTTTTTTGGTAACCACCCCTGGGTGACCGGATTCAACGAGGGTCTATTCTAGCAGAGGCCAAACTTTCCACACGATTGCCCTGATTCGAATCATTCTCTTGAAACATGCGGCCCTACGCTGGCGTAAGATAGGATATGGACCTCGAAGCTGCTCGCCCGCGCCTTCCTGCGCTGACTTCATTGCGCTTTTTCTCCGCGTTTCACGTGGTCATTTTTCATCTTCAGGCTATGAAAATCGTTCAAGGACCGGGTTGGTATGAGAAGCTGGCATCCGTCGGCTACGTTGGCGTGAGTTTCTTTTTCGTCCTCTCAGGTTTTATTCTGGTTTACACCTATGCCGGCCGCACCCTGTCCCTCAAGGATTTCTGGCGAGCGCGTTTTGCGCGAATCTATCCGGCCTACGCCTTTTCGCTGCTGTTCACCGCACCGTGGTTTTTCATCGCGGTACTAAAGTTCGACATTCCCTTTTTCGCGTGGCCGAAGGCGCACCTGAGACTGGCGGCCGGGCTGGTTGTGACCCTGCTGCAGGCGTGGGTTCCCCCGGCCGCTCTCACCTGGAATCCCGTAGCCTGGAGCCTCTCCGTTGAGGCGTTTTTCTATCTCCTGTTTCCATTTCTGTTGCTGCTGCTGATCCGACGCTCACAACCGCAGTTGCTGCTGATCGCTGCAGCGGCGTGGCTGGCCAGCCTGACATTTTCTACGACCTATGTGGTCCTCAACCCCGACCATCTCACGGTCGTGAACGCCGACGTTCTCAATGCTTTTTGGCTGAACGCGCTCAAGTTCCATCCCCTCGCTCGACTCCCCGAATTCCTACTGGGCATGGCCTGCGGTTTTCTTTTTCTCCGTTCACGCCGCGAAAACAAATTAGCGCTGCCGCTGGTACTTTTTGGCATTGCAGGAGTTGGCCTGGCGGCCTATTTCGAAGCCTCGATTCCTTATCCGGTTCTGCACACCGCGCTACTGGCGCCGGTATTCGCCGCAATCGTCTATGGTTTCGCTCTGAGGCCGCGCTGGAGCGCAGTGATGGAGAACCGCCCGCTGGTCCTCTGCGGTGACGCAAGCTACAGCCTTTACCTGCTCCACTCGATGATCATGGGCATGTATTTTCATACCAGCACGGGACAGCTTCGCTTTCAGAGCTTCTCCGGCATATTCGTGTTCGTTTTAATTGCGATCGGCTTCTCCACTCTGGTTTATCGCTTTATTGAAGAACCAGCGCGCCGCAAACTCAATCCCCGGCACAAACAACAGCTGGGCCAGCCGCAATCGCAGACACCTTCTGAGCCCGCGCTGGCTTGAACGAGCATTCTCCGGGAGGCTTCAACCGTTTCACTTTGGGACATAGTATTTGCGTTTGATGAACAGAGGCGTTTTTCGTCGACTGCGCTCTTTGGTGGCATCGTTTTCTCAAATATAATCCAGTAAGCCTTAACCACTCGGTGAAGGAGACGAATCCACATGTACAAGCTTGCGGGTACGGCAGCATTGACGATCGCCATGGCGTTTGCTTCTGCCTGGCAGGGGCAAGAGGCCTACCGCGATGCGTGCATTCAGCGCTGCGTTACGCAATCGCCGGACTTTGAATTGCAGAGGCAGGAGATTATCAGCCTGGAAAAAGAAGCCGCGCGAGCCATTCAGCAGAACAGCGGCACTTTTTTCCATCGTGTCTACGCCGATGACTATTTCGGAACGCTGTCCCACGGCCAGCAAGTGAACAAGACCCAGTGGATCAATACGATCGAATCTCCTTCTGTAAAATACGATTCACTCAACGCCTCCGACATCAAGGTTCACATCTTTCAGGACACCGCCGTCGCAACGTGCCTTTGGTCCGCGCGAGTCATCATGGGCGGGCAACAAGTGAGTGTTCAGATCCGCGCCATTCACGTTTACGTGAATACGCCCAACGGGTGGCACGTGGTCTCCAGCCAGTCGACCAACCTGCCTCCGGATGTGCAGCAACCGCTGTAGACGTTCCGTGAATTTCCTGCGTAGCTACTCTGTGGAGCTAGCGGCGGAATGACGAGCCGGCTGCGCCTGATCTAATTCTTTCTTCGCCGTTTCGTCGTTGCGGATGGTTACCGGGAGCTTTTGCCTTTCGTCGACCTGCAGCTGAAAGATATCGGGCCGTGCGTAGTGTCCGACCACATCCAGATCGTATTTTCCGCGGACAATTTGCGCGCGATCGATCTCGGCGATTAGAATCGCCTCGCTATCCAGGTTTGGTCCGGCAAGAAAATTTCCGAAGGGGTCGACGATACAACTTCCGCCGCGCGACACAACGCCATCCGGATCTTTGCCGAAGGTCGAAGAATAATCAGCGGGAAAATCGCTCCGGCGATTAAATTGGTTGCAAGAGAGCACAAAACAACGCCCCTCCACGGCAATATGCCGCACCGAGGCGAGCCAGGAATCTCTGGTGTCGGCTGTGGGGGCGCAATAGATCTCAACACCTTTCGCGTACATTGCGGCGCGCATTAAGGGCAAATAGTTCTCCCAGCAAATGACAGCACCCACTTTTCCGAGCAGCGTGTCAAAGACCGGCATGGTCGAGCCATCTCCAAAGCCCCACACCAGCCTCTCCGAACCGGTGGGCATCACCTTGCGGTGCTTTCCCAGAAAGCTCCCGTCCGGAGCAAAGAACAACACCGTACAGTACAGTGTGCCGCCATCGCGCTCCACGACGCCAACGACAAGGTAGATGCGGTTTTCCAGAGCGATCTGGCCAAGGAAATCGACAGCCGGACCCGGAATGTCGACGCAACTCTCCCAGTAACGGCGGAACTCTTCGCGGCCTTGCTCCGTCCTTGCACCGATCACGGCTCCAAAATCCAATCCCCGCGGATAGGCGGAAACGAAAGCTTCGGGAAAGAGAACGAGGCGCGCGCCCTGGCGGGCCGCTTCGGCGGCGAGGGTGCGAACTTTATCCAACGTGCGCTCGCGTTCGAATGCTACGGAAGCTGCCTGTACCACTGCTACTTTGAACTTTTGTGGATTAGCCGGCACTTCATCCTCACATTGCTGAGAGAATTTGAAATTGCGGATTTCGGAACTCTTCAGGGAGTATATACCTGCCGGCTTGATCCAGAATTTGTTTGAAATCATGAGGAAAGATTCGACTCGCTTTGCGTTGACGCATCGGAGGGTGAGTGCTACGCTCGCCCTTCGCTTTCCATTCGAATGCGTGCCGTCGACCTGATTCGCAAAAAACGTGATTCCGGGGAACTCTCCCGGGAAGAAATCAGCTTTCTCGTTTCCGGCTATACGCGCGGGGAAATTCCGGATTACCAGATGGCTGCGTGGCTCATGGCCGTCTGGATCCGCGGTTTGAATCGAGCGGAGATGGCCGCCCTCACCGAAGTGATGCTGTATTCGGGTGAAGTACTCGACCACTCCGAGATTTCCGGCAAGAAAGTGGACAAACACTCCACGGGAGGCATTGGGGATAAGACTTCCCTGATCCTCGCGCCCATCGTTGCTGCCGGCGGGCTCACCGTGCCGATGATCAGCGGGCGCGGCCTCGGCCACACCGGCGGGACACTCGACAAACTGGAGGCCATTCCAGGCTTCAACGTAAATCTCTCGCTCGAAGAATTCCGGCGCGTGCTGCGCGAATGCGGGATGGGGCTGATCGGGCAGACTGCGGAGATTGCTCCGGCGGACAAAAAAATTTACGCGCTTCGCGATGCGACTTCGACGGTGGAGAATATCGGCCTCATTTGTGCTTCGATCATGAGCAAAAAACTTGCCGAGGGGATTGACGCGCTGGTCCTTGATGTAAAAACCGGATCCGGCGCGTTCATGAAAAAGGAAGAAGATTCAGTGCGGCTGGCCGAAGTCATGGTGGAAACCGGAAAACGCATGGGAAAGAAAGTGGTGGCGCTGATCACGGATATGGAGCAGCCGCTGGGGCGCATGACGGGCCATTCGAATGAGGTTATCGAGTGCATTGACGTTCTGAACGGCGGCGGCCCGGCGGATTTGCGCGAACTCAGCCTTGAGCTTTCCGCCTGGATGTTTTATCTGGGCGAAAAAACGAAAAGCGTGGATGACGGACGCGCGCTAGCAGAGAGCGTGATTGCCACCGGAAAGGCCAAGGAAAAATTCCGGCAGGGTATTCGATTGCAAGGCGGTGATCCGCACGTCATTGATGAACCGCAGCGCTTGCCCCGCGCGCGCTCTCATCTTGACGTCGTAAGCGCGGCCGGCGGTTTTATCACCGGAACAGACTGCGAACAGTTCGGCATCGCGCTGGCCATGCTCGGAGGCGGCCGCGAGAAGAAGGAAGACAAGATCGATCACGCTGTGGGCCTCGAATTCCACAAGCGCATCGGCGACAGCGTGGAAAAAGGCGAACCGCTGGCCACAATTCATTACAATAGCGACGCCAAACTTGCCGAGGCGAAGAGCTTGATCTCCGGCAGTTATCACCTGGGGGAAACCGCGCCCCGGGAAAAACGGCGACTGATCCGCAGGATTCTGGGAGCTTAAGCAGGCTTACTCGAAGACTCGATGCATTCAAAGGAGAACAGAATAATGGCGACACGTCGTTGGCAAGGGAATCATGGACAGAGGACGCGATCAAATTATTTGACAGTTCCGCTTGGCGCCAAAATTTTCTTCGTGTTCATGCTGCTCGCTGCTTGCGCGATGTTCCAGCAAGGAGCGATGGGGCAAGCTCGCCGGATCGAGATCGGCGATTTCGCCAAGGCCGTCTCGGTTTCCGATCCGCAGATCTCGCCGGACGGAAAGTCCATTGTCTATGCCGTTTCGCGGATGAATATGGAGCAGGACCGCCATGATCGAGAACTGGTTCTTCTGGAGATCGCGACGGGAGCGCAACGCGTATTGACCCACGATCGCAAGGACGCGGGTTCGCCGAAGTGGTCGCCTGCGGGAGACCGCATCGCGTTTCTGGCCGCGGTGGGCCCCGCGAAAGAGGAGAAAGCGCAGATTTTTGTTCTCTCCATGGATGGGGGCGATGCCGCGAAAATCACAGATGCTCCGAATGGCGTGGAGCAATTTGCATGGCGGCCTAACGGAACGGAGATCGTTTACGTTACCGCGGACGAGCCAGAGAACAAGAAAGACATTGAGAAACATCTGGACGCTTTCGAAATCGGCGACAACGGTTACCTCGAGACCAAGGCTCCCACGCCGTCGCATATCTGGATGGTTGCGGCCGACGGTGCAAAGCCGAGACGATTGACTTCGGGATCGTGGAGTCTCCCGAAAGTTTTGCCGCCCAGCTCGCCGTCTTCGCCGCTTTCCTGGTCACCGGACGGCAAACTGCTGGCGTTCACGAAACAGGAAAATCCGCACTCCGGTGACAGCGATCTTCGAACGGTGCAGGTCCTCAGCGTCGACACCGGCGATATCCGGAAGCTGACCAAACACCAGAACTTCGAAGGGTTCGGGTTGTTCTCGCCGGATGGTTCTCAGCTTGCCTATTGGTTTCCGCGGGAAGGCGACCGCGCCAACGAAAATGAAATTTTCGTGACTCCCGCATCGGGAGGCGACGGACAAGACGCGACGAAATCGATTGACCGAAATATTCTTCGCGCCATCTGGATGCCGGACGGAAAGTCGCTGCTGGTCGGCGGGCACGACGGCGCGCAAGTCGGGCTCTGGCTGCAGCCACTGGGTGGCGCAGCAAAGCAGCTTGCTCTTGGCGATGTCAGTCCGTCGTGGTCCTTCTGGGTCGATGCGACAGTGGGACGCAACGGAGAGATCGCCTTCGCGGGAAGCACGCCCAATCAGCCCAGCGAGCTGTACTACATGGCCAGCACGAACGATGCGCCGAAGCGATTGACCAATTACAATCAGGAGATCGCCGCGCTCTCGCTGGGCCGCACCGAGAGGATCGAATGGCAAGGCCCGGATAAGTTTCATGAAGACGGCGTGCTGATCTATCCGCCGGGATTTCAAAAAGACAAGAAATACCCGCTGGTATTAATTATTCACGGCGGTCCACGCGCTGCTTCGACGACACAGTTTAGTTTTCTGCCGCAATTTGTGGCCGCGCAGGACTGCGTGGTTTTTCAGCCGAACTACCGTGGAAGCGAGAATTTAGGAAATGCGTATACGCGTGCGATCTGGAACGACGCGGGCGCAGGGCCGGGGCGCGACGTCATGACAGGGATTGATGCGGTGAAGAAACTGGGATTTGTGGATGAAGCGCGCATCGCTGTTTCCGGCTGGTCGTATGGCGGTTATATGACGACCTGGCTCATCGGGCACTATCAGATCTGGAAGGTTGCGATGGCCGGAGCGGCGGTGACGAATATGTACGACCAGTATAATCTTGCGGATTTCAACGTGACGGAACGCTACATTTTCAACGGTTCTCCGTACCTGGGCGACAACATCAAGGCTTACCGCGAGCAATCTCCCATCAGCTACGCGAGTCAAATGAAAACGCCAACGCTGATTCTTTCCGATACCGGAGATTTCCGTGTGACCGTCACACAATCCTACGAGCTGTATCATGCGCTCAAAGACAACGGCGTGCCGGTGCGGTTTTTTGCTTACCCCGTGGGCGGGCATTTTCCTGCGGATCCGGTGCGCCAGCAGGATGTGTATCGGCGCTGGGCGGAATGGCTGGCCCAAAACCTGAAGTGAGTCCGGACACTAATATAAACAAACTCACATTGGCTCGTGCCGGAACGCGCCCGTTGGCGATATTGGTAAACCGTGACGTGGTGATGGCTTCAACAGAGCCTCCTAACCTATAATTCGCTCCGCGATGTCCCTTTCTGCAGGTACACACCTGGGGCCATATGAGATTCTTTCCCCGCTGGGCGCGGGCGGCATGGGAGAGGTGTATCGTGCGCGAGACACGCGGCTGGAGCGCACGGTCGCGATCAAAATTCTTCCCGCTCACTTATCCTCCGATCCTGTTCGCAAACAGCGATTCGAACGAGAAGCGAAAACGATTTCGAGTCTGAATCATCCGCACATCTGCGTGCTGCACGACGTCGGCAGTCAGGATGGCATCGACTATTTGGTGATGGAATGCGTGGAAGGCGAGACGCTGGCCAAGCGGCTGGAAAAGGGCCCGCTGCCTCTTGAACAAGTGCTGAAGTTCGGCGCACAAATCGCGGATGCATTGGATAAGGCCCACCGCAGTGGTGTTGTCCATCGAGACTTGAAGCCCGGCAATATCATGCTGACGCCGACGGGCGCGAAGTTGCTGGACTTCGGCCTTGCCAAGCCGGCGGTGCCGCTAACAAGCGGGGCGACGCTCACTGCGACTTCGATGCGGTCCACGCCAATGACGCAGGAAGGCACGGTCGTCGGAACTTTCCAATACATGTCCCCGGAGCAGATCGAGGGGAAAGAGCTGGACGGCCGGAGCGATATTTTTTCACTCGGCGCCGTGTTGTACGAAATGCTCGCAGGCCAGCGAGCATTCGAAGGAAAGAGCCAACTGAGCGTAGCCTCGGCGATTCTGGAGAAAGAGCCGGCCCCGATCGGCACTACGAAACCACTGATTCCGCCCGCGTTTGATCGAGCCATCCGCCGCTGCCTCGCCAAAGATCCGGAAGGTCGCTGGCAAACCGCCCGCGACATTGCCATCGAATTGAAATGGATCGCCGATTCCGGCTTGCAATCAAACGCGGCCGCTCCAGGCATCGAGCGCAGCAAGCATTCCATCCAATTGACAGTGGCCGCGTTCGCCCTGACCTCCGTCATCGCGGCCGCTCTGGGAATTCTTTATGCTAGAAAGCCCGCACCCGACGTTCGCGTCACGCGTACCTACGTTAAGGCAGAAGCAGGGTCTGGTTTCATCTTTTCTGGGGACCAGAAAGGTTTCGCCATCTCTCCCGATGGCCGGAATCTCGCCTATGTAGCCTCGACCCCATCTCCCGATTCAAAATCCGCACTATGGATTCGCCCGATGGATTCGCTTCATGCCCGATTGCTGCCGGGAACAGAAGCTGCCGGATTCCCTTTCTGGTCGCCGGACGGCAGGTACATTGGTTTTTTTGCCGGCGGCAAGCTGAAGAAAATTGATGTGCAAGGCGGCCCGCCAGCCATTATTTGCGATGCTCCGGACGGACGCGGTGGCTCCTGGAACCAGCAGGGCGATATTGTTTTCACCCCGACAGTCAACTCTCCCATCTACCGCGTATCCGCCTCTGGTGGCCCCATCTCCCAACTCACCACGCAGAATCCTTCCAACAATGAAACCACTCACCGCTGGCCATGGTTCCTCCCCGACGGGCGTCACTTTATCTTTTTGGCCGGAAGCACGTTCACCCCCAGCGAAAGCGCCACCAACTCCATCATGCTGGGTTCTCTCGATTCAAAGGAGACCAGGCTCCTTTTTCATACTCACTACCAGGCTGTGTATGCGTCCGGGCATATGCTCTTTTTGCGCCAGTCCTCCTTGATGGCCCAGCCCTTCGACGCCAAACGTTTCGAGCTCACGGGAGAAGCCGCCCCCGTCGCCGAACAAGTGCTCGAGGATTCCAGCATTGCCCACGCCTGGTTCTCTCCTTCCGAAGACGGCGTTCTTCTTTACGCCGAAGGTGCGGCCAAGAATCGCCAGTTGGTTTGGTTTGATCGCAGTGGGAAGCAAATCGAAGCTGTTCCGGGAGATGACGCGTACGCCGGCATCAGCCTCTCTCGGGATGGGAAAAAGCTCGCCTACTATCTTGATGGAACTGGCTTTGACGTCTGGGCCTTCGATATTGCGCGTGGCGTAAAGACCCCTCTGACATTCGGCGCCTCTTCTGGACAGGGAAATCTATACCCGGTGTGGTCTCCGGACGGAAAGTACGTTGTCTATACTTCCTATCGCGACGGTAAGTACGGCCTTTACCAAAAGTCTGCCGACGGCTCAGGCGGCGAAACGCTTCTTCTAGAGGGGATCGACCACTTTCGCGTTCCAACCTCATGGTCTACTGACGGAAGGTTTTTCATCTATCACGAAGGTGTTTCCGGAGGAACGTATGCGAACGGGGTTCCGGGCGGCTGGTCGATATGGGTCCTGCCTCTCTTTGGTGACCATAAAGCTTATCCGTTCATCCAATCCACCTTCAGCGCCCGCGAAGCTAACTTTTCTCCCGACGGAAAGTGGCTTGCCTACTGCTCGAATGAGTCGGGGGAGTATCGCGTCTACGTCGTCCCATTTCCCGGGCCGGGCGGAAAATGGCAGGTTTCCCTTGGCGACGGGCGCGGTCCGCGCTGGCGCCGCGACGGCAAAGAAATCTTCTATCTTTCCGCGGACAATAAATTGATGGCCGTAAAAGTGGAAACTTCGGGCGGCAGCTTTGCGGCGAGCGAAGCACGCGTGCTCTTTGACTCCCATTCTTACGGCGTTTTCGGCCGTTACGATGCCAGCGCGGATGGGCAGCGCTTCGTGGTTGTCTACGAAGGAAACCGGCCCTCCTCCAGTACGCTCACTTCCGTCGTCAACTGGCCCGCCGAGCTGAAAAAGAAATGACGGCCATCTCGTTTGAGTTGTGGATACGCTAAGATCGGCCCCCGAATATGGGCGAGAAGTATTGTTTCGTATTGAAAGTGTGAAGAAGTCGCGTCGCTCCACGGAAAAAGGAGAGTGCATGGGACGATTTACCGGTTTGCTGGGCCTGGCTACCATACTGGGGCTTGCGTATCTGTTTTCGACGAATCGAAGAGCGATCCGCCTGAAGACGGTCTTATGGGGCCTTGGACTTCAGCTGGCCTTTGCTTTCTTTGTCCTGCGTTTTGCGCTTGGACGCACGCTTTTTGAGTATTTGGGGCGGGGAGCGAACAAGCTGTTGAGTTTTGCGTTCTTTGGCTCGGAGTTTGTGTTTGGTGAGCTGGGCAAAGCGAAATCTTCCGTTGGATTTATTTTCGCCTTTCAGGTACTTCCCACGATCATTTTCATCGCCGCCGTTTTTGCTTTTCTGTATCACATTGGCGTCATGCAGGTGATTATTCGCCTGTTTGCGGTGGTGATGACGAAAGTGATGGGAGCGAGCGGCGCGGAGTCGCTCGACATCGCCGCCAGCATTTTTATGGGGCAGACGGAAGCACCACTTACCATCCGCCCGTTTCTCAACCGGCTCACGAAGTCGGAGTTGATGTGCGTGATGACGTGCGGGATGGCGCACGTTTCCGGCGGGATTATGGCTGCGTACATCGCCTATGGCGTGGAAGCCAAACATCTGCTTACGGCCGTCATCATGACGGCCCCGGGGACTTTGTTGATGGCAAAGATGCTCGTGCCAGAAACTGAACAACCGCTGACGGCCGGGCGCGTGCAAATGCCGGAGATAGAAAAGGAGACGAATTTTCTTGGCGCTATTTCCCGCGGTACTTCGGACGGTTTGCAACTGGCCATCAATGTGGGAGCGATGCTGATTTCCTTTGTTGCGCTTGTGGCCCTGGTGAACTATCTCTTTGCGGGAGCCCACAATATGCTCGCCGCGCAAGGGATCGCATGGTTTCCCTCGAGCCTGCAGCAAGTCTTCGGCTGGGTGTTCGCGCCGGTCGCGTGGCTCATCGGCGTTTCCTGGCATGATGCGTCAACGGTCGGGAATCTCCTCGGATCGCGCATGGTCGTAAATGAACTCTATGCGTTTTCGCAGCTGGGGCCGATGAAGGGAACGCTTGATCCGCGATCGTTCACGATCGCGACGTTTGCTCTATGCGGCTTTGCGAATTTTAGTTCGATCGGGATTCAGATCGGCGGAATCGGAGCGCTTGCGCCGGAACAGCGCGGACAGCTTGCCAAGTTTGGAATTCGTGCCATGCTTGCCGGAACCATGGCGAATTTGATGTCGGCGGCGATCGTCGGAATCCTGACATGAGCCCGAGAAAACCAAACAGGAAATCAGAAGGGCCGGCCGCCATCTCGCTGGAAGCGGCGCCGCGGGAGCAGGTAGTTGGTGTACCCGGTGAATTCGAACGCGCGGGGATCGCTGCGGAGTTCATTTTTTCCCGAACTCGCATGCGGCCCAAGATTGCGCTGATTCTCGGTTCCGGTCTCGGCGCTTTCGCGGATGAATTTTCCGGGGCGACTAAGATTCCCTACGCTGAAATTCCTCACTTCCCGCGATCCACGGCCATTGGGCACGCCGGAAATCTCGTCATCGGAAACGTGGAAGCGATTCCCGTGGCCGGCATGCAGGGGCGCGTGCATCTCTATGAAGGATATTCGGTGAAGGATGTGGCGTTTCCCGTTCGCGTGTTTGCGCGCATGGGTGTGAAAGCGGTTATCCTGGCAAACGCGGCGGGCGGGATCAAACGCGAATTCGTGCAAGGGAAGCTGGTGGTGATCAAGGATCATATCAACCTGCAGGGCGCCAATCCTCTTTCGGGCCCCAACGACGAACGATTCGGTGTGCGATTCCCGGACATGACCGCGGCGTACGATCGCCGCTTTCGGGAGATGGCCGTCGGTGAAGGAAACCGCATGGGGATCGGAATGTATGAGGGCATTTATGCCGCGCTTCCCGGGCCGAGCTACGAAACACCGGCGGAGATACGCTATCTTCGCGCGGTCGGCGCAGACCTGGTGGGGATGTCCACGGTGCCGGAAGTGATTGCCGCGCGGCACAGCGGGATTCGCGTGCTGGGTATTTCCTGCGTGACCAACGCCGCCGCGGGGATCCTGGACCAGCCGCTCGATCACAGGGAAGTGCTGGAGACGGCGGAGCGGGTGAAAGGGCAGTTTATCGGATTGCTGAAGGCTTTGATTCCGCGCATTGCGGAGGCGATTGCCTGATCCCTTTTGTGATCCGCTGAGAGGAGCGAACGCGTGAGTGAGTACGAAATCCTGATTGCCGCGGCGAAGCAGGCGCGCGAGAACGCACACGCGCCCTTTTCCAATTTTCGCGTGGGCGCCGCGCTGCGGGCAACCTCGGGACGAATTTTCGGGGGCTGCAACGTGGAAAACGCCACGTACGGCCTCACCGTTTGCGCCGAGCGCGTCGCCATCTTCAAAGCCATGAGCGAAGGCGAGCGGGGGTTCGACGCCATCTCGGTTGTGACGGACACTGATACGCTTACGCCGCCCTGCGGGGCGTGCCGCCAGTTGATCTGGGAATTCTGCGGCGACGTTCCGGTGGTCCTGGCGAACCTGAAGGGCAAAATCGAAATCATTCAAATGCGCGAACTCTTTCCGAAACCGTTCGATTCTTCCAATTTGTGAGAAAATAGAAAAATGAAAATGGAAAATGGAAATTGGAAGCGCAGAACTATTGCATGGTGGGTGGTTCTTCTATTTTCCGTTTTCCATCTTCTATTTTCCAGCGTTCTCCAGGGGCAAACGGCAAAGAAGGAAAAAGTCGATTTGCTGGTGAGTGGCGGCACCGTCGTCACGATGGATGGGGAACGCCGCATCCTGGAAGACGGTGCCATCGCTGTCAAAGGTGATGTGATTGTGGCCCTGGGGCCACGCGCGGAGATCGAGAGTAAGTTCGCAGCGCCACAAACGATCAACGCCAGAGGCAAACTGGTCTTGCCTGGCTTCATCAACGGACACACGCACGCGGCCATGACGCTGCTTCGCGGGCTGCACGACGACGTGACGCTGGATGAATGGCTGCGTAAGTACATCTTTCCGGCCGAAGCCAAAAATGTGACGGAAGAGTTCGTGCGCTGGGGCACGCGACTCGCCGCGGCGGAGCAAATTCGCGGAGGCGTCACCACCTTCGCCGACATGTATTACTTCGAGGATGCTGTTGCTGAGGAAACCAAGGCCGCGGGGATGCGCGGAGTTCTCGGCGAAACGTTCATCGATTTTCCCGCCCCGGACAACAAGACCAACGCCGCAGCCCTGGAATACACCGAAAAATTCCTGAAGCGCTGGCAGGGCGATCCGCTGATTCACGCCGCGCCTGCGCCGCATTCGATCTATACCTGCTCGCAGAAGACGCTCCAGGACGCCGTGGCCCTGGCGCGAAAATACAATGCGCCGATCCTGATTCACGTGGCGGAAATGAAAAAAGAGCTGGACGACAGCCGCGCGCAGAACGGAACAACGCCAGTGCAGTATCTCGACAAGATTGGAGTGCTCGGTCCGGACGTAGTGGCGGCGCATTGCATTTTTGTGGATGCGGCCGACCGCAAAATCCTGGCGCAGCGCAACGTAGGATGTGTGCACAACCCTTCGAGCAACATGATGCTGGCCAGCGGAGTTTCACCGGTGCCTGAATTGCGCGCCGCGGGCGTTGCGGTTGGCTTGGGAACGGACGGCCCTGCTGGGAGCAACAACGACCTGGACTTGATGGAAGAGATCGATCTGGCCGCAAAACTCGCAAAAATAACCAAGATGGATCCGCTGGCGCTGAACGCCAAGTCCGTCGTGGAAATGGCCACCATTGACGGCGCCCGCGCGCTGCACATGGAAAAAGAGATCGGTTCGCTGGAAGCAGGGAAGAAAGCGGACCTGATTTTGATCGGGCTGGATGAACCCAATGCCGTGCCGATGTACGACATCTACGCCCAGGTTGCCTACGCCTTGAAGGGGAGCGACGTGGAGACGGTTGTGATCGGCGGGCGGGTGGTCATGCTCGACAAAAAGTTTCTCACCGTGGATGAGGCCGCAGCGATCGCCAAAGCCCGCGAATATAAAATCAAAATTGAAGCTTCCCTAAAGTGATCCGGCGCGAGAGCCTGAGGGCCCGCCTCGAGGCGGCAGCAGCGGATAGACCGTTCAGGGATTAACCGTTGCCGGCGTCACTCGCCGAAGCGGCTTTGCGCCTTGCGATGGAAACGTCATCTTCCAGAAGTTCGCGCATGCCCCCATGAATTCGAACGCCACGATGCTCTTGCCGTCTCCGGCCGGCCGCAGCGATACAACCTTGCACTCGGTTTTCTGTCCACTGTTTTCGTTGGTCACCAGCAACGTTTGCCCCAGGGCCAGCCCGGCATCCATGATGGTCATCCCGCCATGGCCGCTCACGGAAAGCGTGCGGGTTTGCACTTTGAACTTTTCGTTGTTTTCTGCATAGCCCTGAATGGTTAAATCGGCAAAAACTGCGACTCGGGGGGTCCGGCGACGCTCGACGCGGCGGAAGTGAAGGGTTGACATTGCGATGAAAGCCTTTCCTTGCTTGGGTGTCACTGGAATTGAGCAGGGACGCTGGGAGCGCTCATTTCCACGTTGGAGTGATTCTGGCTTTTAAGCCCCTGCGGAGGAATAGGATGATGGTACTAAATTGGGGCCCACCTAAACAGTACCCTCAGGCTATCGATGGGTGCTCCGGCTCATCTGCTCATATTTGATTTCCCGCAGCTTTCCGCTGGCCACATCGTAGACGAATCCCCGCACCGCGACCTCCTTGGGAACCCAGGGATGTGTCCGCAGCTTCTCCAATTGATACCGGACATTCTCCTCAATGTTCTGGAACGCGTAGAAGAACGCCGGAGAAATCGCCGCCGTTCCAGCACGGTTCTGGATTCTCGTGCGCAAGTCCTGTTCCGTGGTGTGCATCAGCCCGCAATCCGTATGATTGATAACCATGAATTCCTCGGTCCCCAGCAGGTAGTGCGAGACCACCAGGGAACGCAGGCTGTCTTCCGTTACAATGCCGCCGGCATTGCGGATGATGTGCGCGTCTCCCGTCTTCAGCCCTAGCGTTCGAATCGACAGCCGCGTATCCATGCAGGTCAGGACCGCCAGCTTGCGCTCCGGGCGCGGCGTGAGCTTCCGCAATTCATGGGTCTGGGAGTAAAGCTCGTTCGCTTGCAGAACTTCATCAATGACGCTCATGGTCTTCCCAGTCTAACAAACCGCGAGCCGTTAGGCTTTGGCGTAGGCTACCCCGTAACGAAAATACTTTTCTCCCGGCACTTCCTGGACGTAAGCAATTTTCCCGCGAACAAAAATATTGGGCGAGCCGGGCGAGTAGGGAGCCGCAACTTCAATATCGGCCTTCACAGCGTAAGTCTTGCGGCTCCTGAAACGAAGGCCGCCGCGCGAGATATCTTCACAGGTAACGATGTCATCGCCAGCGGCAAAACTCCGCACACAGCCCTTGAAATTCACCTTGGTGCGAACATGCTTGCGCCTGTTTTCCGCGCGCAGCGACGGTCTGAGCTCAGGCTCTGGTTCCTCTTCTGCTGGGGCGGGCGCCGCAGCGCGCTCCGGTTCTTGCGCGCCTATGGGCGAACCGGCTTCGTCCTCCGCCTTCTTCCAATGGGTCGAGGTACCACAACTCTTGCAGTGCCGGACGATACCTTCGTTGACGATATAGACGTCGGACTCCAGGTCGCTCTGCTCCACCAACTCGCGAGCCTTGCAACTGGCGCATTGCAATAAAACGCTGTTCGCTATTTTCTCGGATAGCGATACCGGAGGAAATTCGATGCCCCAAAAGTCGATATTCTGATTCAGAAAGGCCACGCCGTAGGTATAGCTAGCGCCTTCCGATCCGAGCTGGCCGACCACCCGCACCTCGGCCTCTTTATTGGTCTCCAGCGAGCGAAGGATCAGCTCCTGCTCCGGGGATAGTTTGTATTCGGAAACGATGCCCGCGCCATGCCGGCTGAGCAATACGGTTTTCGCCTGCTCCGAAAACATCTTGCCTTCCATGTCGCTTCCAACCAGAAGGATGGGGATTTCCTTTGGTATTCGGCTGCTCCGACGCATCCCGGATGAAGACACTTGCGCACCCGCTGAGAGGAAAGGCTGACAAAATGTTACCCGGAATTCTTCACCGGCGTGATGGATTTTGCAAAAGTGGTTCGAACCGCGCACGGCTGGCCAGCTGTGGCAAGTTTGCAGGGTATTCAGCGGCAGGTTGGGTATAGAATATCCTGCGTTCCCGAGAAGGCAACCCCATGGAGCAAGAGCGGCGTCGCGCACCCCGATTTCCCTTCATCGCTTCGGCCGAGGTCCTTGCGGAAGATACCGGCTCGCGCATGAGCACCCGCATCAGTGACCTTAGTACTTCCGGCTGTTACGTCGACACCATTAATCCCCTCCCCGACGGCAGCCTTGTGCAAGTGAAGATTTTCACGGAGACCCGTGTCTTTGAGGCGCCTGCCACAGTGGTCTTTTCACATACGCACCTGGGTATGGGGCTGAGGTTCCGCGAGGTCCAGCCAAACTCCCAGGACGTCTTGCAGAACTGGCTTCCAGCCACGGTTTAGGCGATCCCCCTTAGGGCTCAGCCCCGGCCTCAGAATTCCTAGCGACAGTCCGGCGGCAGTATGGTATCTTCTCGCTCCCACCCAACATCCAGCCCCTCGCTACTCCCGTATGTAATAGGGTGTCCCATGGAAGCTCTGGCAAAGCGTTTGGAAGATCGCATTGCTCTCACCGTAAGGGTGGATCTCTGCAGCCTGGATGTCCGCCAGCGAACCCAGGAGGGCCTTACAGAAAACGTGAGTACCCACGGCGCCCGAGTCGTCTCCAGCAGGCCGTGGAAGCCGGATGAGCGGCTGAACGTGCATTCTCTTCCTGGCGATTTCCGGGCACGTGCACGGGTGATTTACTGCGTACCGCTAGGAACGGACTCGTTTGCCATAGGCTTACAATTGCTGGCCGCGGCGGGGAACTGGCACTAGCGAAGCGAGCAGGCGAGGACGAACTCTTTACAGGGAACGATCGGTGAGCAATTTCTTTGGGTATGTCCTTAGCGCGAGAGCGCCAGGATGGCTTCGTTGAGTCTTGTCAGGTCGGAGTCCAGGCGATAGTAACCGGTACGCCAAGCGCTGGTGGTTTCTTCTGCCCGGAAGCTGATTACGGCGAAGTCGCTCGTCGCGCCATTACCGTTGACCACCGCCGGGAACTGTTCCCCAACGTAAATGGCGGGATGTTCTTTCACCACGCGTTCGCATTCAGGAACGGAAAGAACGGCCCGAAGCATGCCCTGATTTTTTGCATGCGGTTGGCAAAAATAGATGTTGGGCATACGGATGAATAATGAGGAATAAGCTGCAAAATTTAAATAGTACTTTCGGACAACTGACCCACGAGTGTCCACAGGGACACAACAGCAGAGCGTGATTTCCTTCGGAAACATCGCGAACCAATAGCTTTTAGAGCGAGCAAGCGATGCTGAAACTATACCAGGGGAAAATCGGTTTAGCGCGCGGTTCAGGGTTTAGGTGAGCGCGTCTTTGCCAGTCAGGGCATAGACCGCCGCGCAATCGATCACTTTTCGCAGGTCAACGTACTCGTTCGGTCCATGCGCAACCGAGAGCAGCCCCGGACCGTAGGCGTAGGCCGGGATGCCCCGCGCGGCATAGAAACGCGTCTCTAGCAGGCCGGGACACATCTCGAAACGCGGAGCTTCTCCTGCCATCGTAGTGATGCTGCGGGACAATGTTTCCCCGATCAGGCTGTTCTCTCTGCTGGAAGCCGAGCCGCCCTCTTGCAGAATTTCCCAGTCCAGGGGTATGCCGTCCCGTTTGCAGCCTTCCAGCACACCGAGCAATTTTTCCTTCTCTATCGCGAGGTCTTCTTCCGGATTGATCCTCCGGTCGACCGTAAACCAGCATTTCTCCGGCACCACATTGAAATTGGCGCCGCCGCCGCTCCGTCCGCCGAGCATCAGGATAGAGTTGCGGGCTTGTTCCGCGCCGATCTGAGCGCGAGTGGCCCTCTGCTCCACCTCGTGCTTCAACTGCTGGAGCCGTTCGACGACGCGGTGCGTGCGTTCGAATGCATTTTCGCCCTGGTGCTGCAGGCCCACGTGCGCGGACTTTCCCAAGACCTGAACGCGCAGCGAAATGGCGCCCCGGTTGGCATTCCAGACCACGCCGCTGGTGGGTTCTGCGAGAAGCATCCCGATGCCGTCGCGCCCCAATAGTCCTTGTTGCGCAAGCCATGCGGAGCCGCCTTCGCCACCCGTTTCTTCGTTCGGGACCAGCGTTAGGACAATTCGGCCGTTCAATTTCGTTCCGGCTTCTTTGAGCGCCCGGATCGCATAGAGCATCGCCACGATTCCGCCCTTCATGTCGCAAGCGCCGCGTCCGAAGAGAAAATGCTCTTTACGAATGGGTTGAAACTGTTCCGCGGATTGTGCGGGGACGACATCGTAGTGGCCATGAAAATAGAGCGCGCGGTCTCCTCGCCCGTAACTGCCAAGAAGGCAAACGGGAGCGTCACCACTCTCTTTGTTCGGGATTGCTGGCGAAGGCCGCTCACATTCAAGACCGGTTTCACGCATGCGGCGTTCGAGAAGCTCCGCGCAAACGCGGTAATTCTTCCCTGGGGGATTCTCGGTAGGTATGGCCACCAGCTCTGTCAGCAGGGTTGCCATTTCGTCTTCGCGCTGCTGTAGCCAGGAATGAATTGAATTGGCTTGTACTGTTTTGTTGATCGGCGTTTCGCTCATAAGCCGTAAGCGTAGAAACTGCTGCTCGTGACGCCAAGCTCCATATTGGTGCCAGAGACTCCTGCCCCCGCATTCTGGCGAACCCGTCGTAACCAAACGGCAGTGCATGCGGCGTGCAGGGGAGCGGCTATGGTAGGCTGTGCCGGAATCGAGCATCAAAGCGGAGAAGACGGATGAGCGCTGGCGCAAACGCGTTTCCGGTCCTGAGGTGGATTGCGCTGTCGTGGCTGGTGGTCTGGCTGCCGTCTTATGTTTGGGCGTGGGGTTGGGCAAATCTCCTGCATCTGTGCGATATGGCAGTGATCCTCGGATGCGTGGGAATCTGGTGGGGCAGCTCCTTGCTGATCTCCAGCCAGGCGGTGGGCTCCCTGGCCGCAGGAATTCTTTGGGCTTTCGATGTGGGCTGGCGGCTCACGACCGGACGTTTTTTGGTCGGCGGCACCGATTACATGTGGGATGCGCGGTACCCGCTCTGGGTGCGGCTGCTGTCCTGCTTTCACATCGGGCTTCCTCTGGCGCTGCTCTGGGCCATGCGCAAGGTAGGATATGACCGGCGTGCATTGGCATTGCAGGCGGCCATCGCTGTGGGGCTATTCGTTGCCGCACGATTCTTGCCCCAAGAATTGAACCTGAACTACGCGTATCGAGATCCGCTTTTTCATCGCGTCTGGGGGCCCGCCCCCGTCCATCTCGCGGTGATTTTCTTTTTCGCGGTGGTGTTCCTCTACTGGCCGACGCATCTGCTCCTGGGCTGGATGTTTCCGCTCGCGAGCGCGACAAAATGACATGCGCGAGGAGCGGCTCCATGGTCCCGGGAAAACTTTGCAGCCGGACGATTCGAATCAGGTGAAATAAAGATGAACAGAAAACGGCAACTTCTCATTGGGATTGGCTGCGGCCTGGCAATCTTAGTTGGGGTCAAGCTGCTTGCGGATGCATCGGGGGAAATCGAACGGCTGGCCACGTTGATGGCTTGGAAGCCGGGAACGGTGGTTGCCGACATCGGCGCGGGAGACGGGAGCTACGCGTTTGCGGCGGGGGAGCGCGTCGGCCCAACCGGAAAAGTATTTGCGACCGAGATTGACGCGAAAAAGCTGAAAGAGTTGCGCGCGGAGGTCAAAAAACGGAATTTTCAGAATGTGGCCGTGGTAGAAAGCGCGGAGGCGGATACGAATTTGCCGGCTGCTTGCTGCGACGCGATTTTCCTGCGGCGCGTTTACCATCACCTGACGAAGCCGAAAGAGTTTGATGCCAATTTGATTCGTTCCTTGAAGCCCGGCGGGCGGCTGGCGATTATTGATTTTCCGCCACGTCCTGGACTCGACCCGGTGGAGGGGGTTCCGAGCAACCGCGGCGGGCATGGCATACCGCAGAAGATTGTGATCGAGGAGCTCATCGCGGCCGGTCTGCAAGTTGAAAAGATTGTGAACGACTGGCCGGGAGATAGTTACTGTGTGTTGTTCGTGCGGAAATGACGACCGAAGAGAAGTTTAGGCCGGTGGAAGTGCCTGAACATTTTAATGTCGCGACGCATTTTCTGGATGTGCCGGCCGGGAGGCATCCAGAGCGCATAGCGATCGCCGGCGAACCCCGCGAGGTCGCTTACGGCGAACTTGCGGCGCTTTCGAATCGCGTGGGAAATGCGTTGCTTGCGCAGGGTGTGACGCGTGGCGATCGCGTTCTCATCCTGTTGCGCGATTCGGCGGAGTTTATCGCGGCATTTTTTGGAGCCGCAAAGATCGGCGCAATCGCAGTGCCGGTAAATCCCTTTGCTCGCGCGACCGACTACCTCCACTACATCGAAAATAGCGAGCCAAGCGTAGCCATTATCCATTCCGGAGCGCTGCCGGAATTTCTCTTGGCGTCGAGCGAGCGGCCACAAATGCGGATCGTCCTGGCCGGCGAGGACGCCTTCACGACTGGCGGCGTGAGTTGCGCAAAGTGGAGCGAATGGACGGGCAGGGCAAGCAACCGCCTCGTCGCAGCGCAGACTTCCGCGGACGATTCTGCTTTCATGCTTTACACGTCCGGGAGCGGAGGAAAGCCAAAGGCGGCCGTTCACCGGCACGCGGATATGCTGGTGACGAGCCAGAACTACGCGCAGGGAGTGCTCGAATTGCGCGAAAACGACGTCACGTTTTCTGTTTCCAAGCTGTTCTTTGCTTATGGTTTAGGAAATGGAATGTACTTTCCGCTTTCGGCCGGCGCAAAAACGGTATTGAACCCCGAACGAACGAAAGTGGAGCACGTCATCGAGCTTGTCGAGAGTTACCGGCCCACGATTTTCTTCGCCGTGCCGACGTTTTATGCGGCGGTGTTGCGCGCGGCCGAGGAAAAACAGTATCCCATGAATTTTTCTACGGTGCGGCAGTGCGTGTCGGCCGGGGAGATGCTTCCGACGGAAATCTTCCAGCGCTGGAAGCGGCGATTCGGGCTCGAAATTCTCGACGGAATCGGTTCGACGGAGATGCTGCACATGTTTGTTTCGAGTCGGCCTGGGCATTGCAAACCCGGAAGCTGCGGATTCCCGGTGCCGGGCTACGAAGTCAAAATTGTGGATGACGCGGGCGAGCCGGTGGCTGGCGGAGAAATCGGGAATCTCTGGGTGCGCGGCGAGAGCGCGTTCGAACGGTATTGGAAAATTCCGGAATTGACCGCGCGCACAAAACGCGGGGAGTGGGTGGTGACCGGCGACAAATTCATTTGCGATTCGAACGGCTATTATCAGTATTGCGGGCGCGCGGACGACATGATGAAAGTTGCCGGAATGTGGGTTTCGCCGATGGAAGTGGAAAACGCCCTACTGGGACACCCGCTCGTGGCCGAATGCGCGGTCGTCGGAGAAACGGATGCGCGAGGGCTGATGTGTTCGGTAGCGCACGTGGTGTTGCGCACGGAGAACGGAGGATCGGAACAACTGGCAGCGGAGATTTGCGAGCACCTGAAGGCCAGGCTGGTGTCGTACAAAGTGCCGCGCGAGGTTAGATTCTGCAGCGAGTTGCCGAAAACGGTGACGGGAAAAATTCAGCGATTCCGATTGCGTGACGGTTCGAGCAGCAAGTAAGCGCCGAAATATTTCCGTGGCGAGGAGTGCGCCATCCTGGCGGCAGCAGTATTTTTGTGAGCTGTTGGGAACGAGGAAAAAATGGGCCGGGGAAGGTGACAACCTTTTCGCTCCCCGGCCCAGTCTGCTGGTGCGCCACGCGGCGATTAGTGCGCAGCGAGCCAGTTCACATAGTCGGCCAGCGCTTGGGATTCCCGAACCACTTCGCGTCCCTCTTCCTTGCTGATCCGCTTGCCATGGAACTCCGCGTCCGTGAGCCTCTCCAACATTTCATCGGCAAGATGATTGCGCAACGAGGTGATGAACGAAAGCTGGTTTTCTAAATTGGTGTAAGTGGCGTCGTCACCGGCAAGAGCCTTTGTGGAGATTTTGAGGCTCGCCAGCCCGAGTTCTCCCACCGGGGCGTTGATGCGCTTGTACGCTCGGGCGAGTTCGACGAACTCCTCGCGGCTGTTTTCCACACCATCCGGCAGGGCCCAATGGTGCAGATCTTCGGCTAGGACTCGCCCTTGGCTCTGGTAGTCATCTTTCAAACCGACCAGAGCGAGCAGAGTCGGACGAATATCCGCGTGATCGGACCACACGTCGTCGTCTACGCCCTTATTCTTTACGCCGGGCCCCACGAAAGCGAGATAGGTGACGTTGATGTCCGGCGATACTCCTCCATGGTTCCAGGCGAAGCCGGGATTCACAACCACATCGGGGCCGAACGTCTGGAAGAAGTAGTCGGGATCGGCGAACATGACGTAGGTTGGCGTGCGCAGTGGATCGCCGGTGATCATGTGGAGCAGCTTCAGCTCCACGGGATCGGCGAGAAAGCGCGTGAGGGTGTCGGTGTTGCCGGTCCTGGGGTTCACAAAAGTTAGCTTTGAGGTGTCGCGTTCGAATTGGCGGGCGATCGCCGAATCACGCGCGGGCTGCCCGCTGATGTAAAACGCCGGCGCCATGTCAAAGTGAATGTCGAAAGGCGTGTTGGTGAAGTTCAATGCGGGATCTTCTTTCCCGAGCAGCGATTGGATGTTGCTGAGCAACTCGCCAATCGTGTTTGGGCCGACCGTGCCGGGTGTGTAGGTGCAAGGCACGGTGACGCCATCGCAGCCGGGATTCGTTGGCGAGCCGCCGGCAAAATGATCGCTTTCATCCGCGGTGAGGATGAAGAAAGTGTTATCCGGTGTGATGCCGTCATTTTCCAGCCGCGTGAAGAATTTGTTGAAGGCATCATCATAGGCCGCAAGTTGCGCGACATATCCCGCCTCACCGGGGCCAAACGCGCGGAATGGCGCCGAGTGGCTTTCATGCGCGTCGGAAATATACGAGTATGTGACGGGCACACCGTTTTCTTGCATCGCCGCAGTGTAAGCAAGCGTTTGATAAGCAGAAATGCCTCCGAACCCGGGGAAACCGTTGAGTGGCTTGCCGTTCAAGTCCAGGAACGGCCCGTTCGGGCTGATCACCGGTGCGACAAATTTGTGCCCGTAGAGTGCGTTGAATCCTGAATATCCATTCGGTTCTTGAGGAAGAACGTCTGGCTCTCCGTGATTCTGGTTGGAGCACAACGCATTCCCCGCAGAGCAATGGATCGCGATGCCTTCGAAATCCGCCGCAGCGTTTTTGTCTGCCAGCGCCAAAGCCAGTTCAGTTTGGTCGTTTGCGAAAACCGTTTTGATATCGCTATTTGTATTCTCCATTTCCATGTTGGCGATGGAGACCGCGCCAACATTGCAGCCCGCTCGCGTAAAGGGTACCCAGGGTGCCGGGGCGTTCTTGCCGTCTGCGGTAAGCAGGCTGAAGGTTGGATCGGCAACAGGGTTGACGAGGTCGGTCCAATACGTGAAGGAACTGGTGAAAGTTGACCCCAGACCGTCGGAGGCGTTGGGATTGAAGTAGTTGTAGCTGTTGGCCACCGGCTGGCCGTGGCGTTCGCCGTATACTCTCGTCAGCGAAGTGATGATGTCATCGGCGGTGTGAGCAATCAGTGGGGTGTGGTGGTTGGTGGAGAGGGTCCCGTTATTGACGAAGAAGTTTAGAAGGTGGGGCATTTGCTCGAGGTCGGAGGGGACATTAGGATTGTCGCGGGTGAAATGGACGTTATCAAATTGAATGTAAATGACATGCTTGATTTCACCGCGAGCGGAGTTCAGGGTGCAGCCACCAGCGGAAGAGGGCGCATTCTGAGGGGTAGCGGGCCTGGGCACAGCTTGTGCAGCGTCTGGCACGAGCACGGGCATTGCGGAGCTCAACGCAAAGGCCAAAGAGATGGTTGCCGCCAGAACCTGGCGAAATACCGGCGAAAGATCCCGGAGTTTGCTGCGAAACCGTTTTGAAATAATCGAAGAAGTCTGATTCATTTTCAAGACACGCTTCCTGGGCAAAGTCTAACGCGCAGCGTTTTTAACGCTGCCAGAAGGAACGTTGGTTACAAATTCGATAATTTCGCGTCAAGAAATAGAAAATTGGGGTGTGGCACGTCAGGCCGGGTCGAGGTAGGTATCGTAGGAAGAGGCGATGGCGCGGACCTCAGCGAGGGTTTGATCGCGGATGACTTTGCCGTCTTCGAGGACGGTTTCGAGGGCGTTGCTGTTCCGGACCGGGTCGCCATCGAGGACTTCGACAGTGGCGAACTCCTTGCCGTGTTGAATGAGATTGAAGCGGCCGCCTTTACTGGCTTTCGACGGATCGGTTTTCGGATTTTTGTAAACGTTGTGCCAGGTTCCATTGCGGTCGATCGCGGAGCATTTTAGCGCGAAGCGCAGAGTGTCGCGATTCACTTGTTGCAGCAAAGCGCCGCCCATGCCGTAGCTCCAGATATCCTGCGACCAGCCTTTGCGGGTGAGTTGCGCGGTGATGTTCTGAATGGTGTAGAAGTTCACGCCATCACCCTGGATGAAGCGCACGCAGGGAATGGTGGTTTTCCAGCCCTTGCTATTCACTTCGTAGCCAAAGACTTCGCTGACGATTTTGAAAAGTTCCTCGAGGACGGTGACGGCATCGCCGGAGTCCGGGCGAATGATGAGCGTGCCGTTGCGCTGCAAGACTCTTTCACGCAGCGCGCCGCCCCAAAGATTGCGGACGGCATTGTAGATGTCGTAGGAATCGCTGACGCAGGCGACAAAGCCTTCGGGACAATTTTCGAGGATGTTGGCGTAGGCCTTGAGCTCGTCGGCTTCGCCCCAGGCGGTGATGGTGGAATGCTCGGAGGCGGGGATGCTGTAGCCGACACAGTCGAGTGGATTCTGCGCGGTGAAATCAGCGGAGTAAAACTGGTTGAGAAGTTGAATGGCCGCGAGCGTGTCTGTGCCGAGAAAATTGAGAAGATGCGCGGCGCCGCCGATGGCCGCGGATTCCTTCGAGGAAACTCCGCGGAAGCCGAAGTCGTGGAGCTTGAAGGGGAGAAGGGAAGGATCTCCGGTGCGGACGAGAGCTTTGCCAATGACTTGCTTGATGGCGCGGGAAAGCGTGGCCACGGTGATGGGATACCAGACCTGGAGAAGAACGGTTTCGGCCCAGTTGGTGAGCCAATAAAACTTGGGATCAGTGTTTTCGATGGTGATGAGCGCGTTGTGGCTTTTGACGACGGTGCCTTCCTTGATGGCGCGGATGCGAAGGGGGAGGCGTCCGCCATGCTTGGCGTACAGGGATTTGAATCCGTCGTAGTTGAAGGACTTGGGGTGGCCGTTGAAGTGCGCGTGGGCGACGCGGCGGGCTTCCTCGACGTCGTCAAGGGTGAAGACCTGGCCGGCGAAATTGGACTTGATGATGTACTGAAGCATGGCGAGCATGGTTTCGTCGAACATGCCGCCGCGGGATTCGACATAGGAGTAGATGTGGCGCGTGTCCGGGGGGTATTGCCACCAATGGGTGAGCTTGTAGGAGTCGGTGTTGAGGATGGGATTGAGGCGCAGGGACTGCATGGGTTCAGGATAGCAGAGCAGGTTGCACGTTGGCAGGTTTGAAGGTTGAAAGTAGGGAGGACCCCGTGTTTTTTATAAGTGTTGCATCTGAAGAGATTAGCTTTGCCGTAAATCTTTTGTTTGCAACACTTACATTGGCGGGGAGGTCTAGAAGTGCTGCATTTGAAGGACTTAGGGGACAGGGGCAGTGAACAGTGGTTCGTGAACAGTGATCCGTGAAGAGGAGAATTGGGACAAGCGTTCTAGGGCGGAGATCGTGGGACAGACGAGCAAGGGAGGGGGATGACGACGGGTGCGTGGAGTGAAGTGAAGATATGCCCCTCGCCGCGGGACAGACAGAAAGTTGTGCCGCTCGGGGTGAACGGGTGGCGGACAAAGGAAGACTCCTTTGTCCGCCATGTGGAAGGGTTTGGATAATATAACACGAGAAGTACTGGGCATCTATATTTATGTTGCGGTACATTCGAATGATTGCGGAAGGCGTTGAAACGATGCCGGCTGGCGGTTCATAGAATCAAAACCCGCACGCGGCCGAGCGAGAGAAAGACGAGTAGACTTGCGGCATGTGAATGATTGCGGGCAATGATTTTTAGCCTGGTCTACACTGAAGTTGTTGGCAAACAGATGACGATTGACAATCCACCTCTCGCTAACGAACCGGCACCTCCCGGAACTCGAGGAAATTCGCGCACGGTGTACTCCTGGGTTCTGGGAGCTTCCTTGGGCGCAATTCTTGCGGTTATTCTGATGGGGGCGCTGTTGTGGTTGTCGACCGGGCTCGGGCTATTGCACTTGATGAGCATTTTGCGCGGCGGACGAACACAGTTCAATGTGGATCAGCCGACCGTGGTGCGTCAAATTCAACAACTTCAACGACTGGAAACCGTGAGCTATACGATGGATAAGATCATTTCGGGTGGGCTTGGCAATGCTTACCTGCCGAAATTTCTGGCGGGTGACCGCCTGCTGCTGGTGGTACACGGAGAAGTGATTGGGGGCATCAATCTCGCGGGCTTGCAGACGGGCGACGTCCAAATCCAAGGGCAGAAAGTGTCGATTCACCTGCCCCCAGCGGAAATCTTGAGCACACGAATCGATAATGTGAGGACCAGAGTATATTCATGTGACACCGGCCTTTTCACTTCCCCCGACCCCAACCTGGAAAGCGAAGTCCGCGAAGAAGCTGAGCGCGAACTCCGGCAAGCCGCGCTGCAAGATGGCATCCTCAAGATCGCTGCCGACAACGCGCGAAGTACGATCTCTGGCATGTTAAAGGGCTCCGGGTTCCGCGAGGTGGA
>Ga0210405_10000574_pt1 | contig 47997 bp, 66 predicted proteins | sample IncBWH11MmetaG_FD_155492 | JGI IMG/M metagenome (GOLD analysis project Ga0210405, IMG submission 155492) | Forest soil microbial communities from Barre Woods Harvard Forest LTER site, Petersham, Massachusetts, United States - Inc-BW-H-11-M | ecosystem: Environmental > Terrestrial > Soil >...
TATGTCGGAACTCGTGGACCCGTCGGAGCGCCAGTTTGTATTGTAGGAGAAGCTCCAGGAAAAGATGAAGACCGATTAGGTTTTCCTTTCGTTGGATATAGCGGTCAACTACTAGATCAAATGCTTTCGGAGGTAGGATTTCATGAAAACGACATCTGGTTCACAAATCCGTACAAAAGCAGACCTCCAGATAATGATATTAAAAGAATTTATGAACTCGGAATTGGAATCAATCTTTTCCATGACCAGTTCTTTGAAGAGTTACGAAGTAATAAACCTACTATCATCGTGGCATGCGGTAAAACTCCAACTAATCTCCTCTGTCCTGAAACGAAGCCAAAAAAGAAAGGCAAAAATAACGAGGATAAAGAAGGTTTCGGCTCCTGGAGAGGAAGTCTCTTAATAAGTCCACTCCTAGATTGGCCGCACTACGTAATTCCAATGTATCATCCTGCCTTCGTTTTAAGACAGTATTCGGAGAGGGAAATATGTCTTTTCATTTTGCAGAGAGCGTTCGAGGAACTTACCTACTGGACGCATCACTCCCATTCTCTAAATACACTACCGAAGAGAACTTTAATAACAAATCCCTCCTTTGGAGAGGCTTACGATTTCCTAAGGCTTTGTATTGGTTCACAAAGTTCTATTTCCGTAGACATCGAATTACTACGCCGGAAAGTCCCGTATACTATCGCTTTCGCCTCAGATCCGTGGACCGCGATGTCCCTGTCATTTTGGAATTACAGCCCCATACAGTTATCTTCTCTCTGGAGAAAAATGGATGAAATCTTCAAAACAAAGCGACAAATCGGACAAAATTACACTTCTTTTGACAGTCATTGGCTACGCGCTCTCGGTTTCAATATTAATCTCAACCTTGTGGATGATACCCTTATTCGTCATCATATTCTTTGGCCTGGACTACGTCATAAACTCGAATTCCAGGGAATGCAATATACTCGCCAACCTTATTGGAAAGAAGAAGGAAAAGTCTGGTCTCTCCGAGAAGGTTTAGAATCATTAATGCACTACAACGCTCTAGACGCAGCTTGCACCTATGAAATATATCTCGAACAGGAGAAAGAATTTGAAGAACGAAAAATTACGAGTAGTTCCAGAATCTAAAGTCGAGAAAATTCTCGAATTCGATGAAAGAATAAAACCGACAGTAATGAGCGGGTGTAAAACGTATACCATCCGAAAAGGTCATCGGCACTTCGCTCGAAATATAACCATCCATGGTCATAATGCCGTCGTAAACGGATATAAACATTACATTCTTTCCACAGTTCCTTTGGATATTTTCGTCTTTGACGGCTTTAAGAATATATTCGATATGCTCCACAAGATGCAGAAATACTATCCGGATATTAATCTTAACACTCCAGTTACGGTTGTGGAATTTCGAATCGACGTAGTCAATGAAGGTTCAACTGGGAAGTTTCGTCCAAATGTCAATCTTCGATACACTTTATAGCTTCTACCATAACTACGAGATGCCCTTGGCACGGGTATTTCACGAAATAGATCGTCGCGGCGTTATGGTTGACGCTACGCGTTTGGAAAGCTTCGTTAAGATGTTGGATATTAAACTCGAAGCTTGCTGCCAAAAGATCGAAAACGAAGTTAAGATGAAGGTAGTTCCAAAGCAGCCTAAAGGCGTTAAGACACCAGCAGGTACTTTGAACCTAAGTTCGCCTCAACAGCTCATTAAAATTTTAACAAACGATCTAAAAATAAAACTAAAAACGAAGTGGGAGACCGGCCTTCCTACTTCGGGTGAGGACGCCTTAAATGAAGCATACGCGAAAACGGGAAATCAAATTCTCAGAAATATCCTCGAAGCCCGAGAATATAACAAGCTTAAAGGAACATATGCAGAAGCTGCGCTCCTCGATGGAATACTCTATTCTTCCTGGAACGTATCCGGTACCGTCAGTGGTAGACGGTCAAGTGGGGCAACTATTTTCCAATCTTCGTCAGGTAAAAAGATCGGTACAAATACTCAAAACTTACCTAAACAATCCGAACTCGGTAGAAGCTTTCGAGAATGCCTTGTTGCTCGACCTGGCAGAATCTTTGTCTCCTGCGACCAGGCTCAAGCTGAGGACTGGATTGTGTCTGGACTCATCGCTGATAACGGTGGTGGAACAAGAGGACTTGACGAGCTTACTCAAAGAGTCGATCGCCATCGCAAACTCGCGTCAGAAATCTTCAAAAAACCTCTAAGCGAATGTTCCAAAGGAACGATGTTGAGATTTATGGGAAAGAAAACTCGTCACGCTGGAAACTACGGTGAGGGCCCCGGAATGATGGCAACTTCGCTAATTAAAGAGGTCCCCGACGCCGTCGAGCAGATGTCCAAGGATGGGAAGCTTATTCCGTACTGCGAGGTCTTATTAAATGAATTCCACAAAGCCGAGCCAGAAATTAGAAATACGTTCCAACGAGGGGTTGAGACTAATCTTAGAAATTCCCGAACGCTTAAAACTCCCATCGGACGCGAGCGTTACTTCTTTGGTCTCCGACCTGGAGCAGACAATTCAAAATTGTTCAAAGAGGCCTATTCCTATATCCCACAATCCACAGTCGGGGATAACACCGGGCTGGCGATATTATACTGTGAGACGATTCATACGGGTTGGGTCCTTTTGGACGGCCACGATGCAATTACATTGGAAGTTCCGGATTCTCAAGCCGATATTATCACAGCAATCGAACTCTTACGAAAGGCATTCGATCGTGAATTAAAATTTGAAAATGGAACCGCGATAAAAATTCCAGTGGAATTCGAAATGGGATACGATTTGAAGAACGAGGTCGAATGCCCCGTAGACTTAAGGACTGGCTTGGAACCTATGTTACGTACACTACGCCAGCAAGCGAATCGCCTTTAGATTTTCATCTATGGTCAGCTTTAACGGTAATTTCGGCGACGCTTCGAAGGCATGTTTATATTGGACGAGGTTCCTGGAAATTATATCCGAATCTTTTTACAGTCCTGGTCGCAAGACCGGGGATTGGGAAGGGTTCAGCCATAAATCCGGCGTTAAGTATATTACGTGATGCAGCAACAGCCAATCTAGTTTCCGATCGCGTAACGATTGAGTATGTTTTGGAACGTCTTTCGAAGGGATGGCCGCATTTTGGCTCCGCGAGTGTTGGATCAATAAATGTCGGAGTTGATCATTCATGTTTAATTTTAAGCCGTGAACTTTCGGTTTTCGTAACTGCCTCACAATTCACTCTTCCGATTTTAACAGATTTATGGGACGCTAACGAAGGAGCGTATATATATGGCACGAGAGGAAAAGGAGAATTCAAAATCGAATCTCCGTGTGTTTGTCTCCTTGGAGGTTCCACTCAGGAGTGGCTTATTAGCAGCATACCGCCTAGCGCAATTGGAGGAGGTTTCACTCGCCGAGTTAATTTCGTCGTTGCATATGATCGCGAAAAACTTATCCCCTGGCCAGCCTTGCCCAATCACAGTAACGTGCGAGACAATCTCGTTAGAGACCTTCAGGAGATTGCTAAGCTCTCCGGAGAATTCAGATTTAGTCCAGATGTTATCCCACTCTTCGAGGTAGTTTATGCAGATTCGTCACCGAAGCTTTATGATGATATGGCGACAACGAGTTATAAAACTTCTAAATGGGCACAAGTGTCGAAGCTTGCTATGTGTATATCTGCGTCTCGCGGGGATGATCTTATTATCACGAAAGCGGACTTCCAGCGAGCGTTGGATTCTGTTGAAGCGGTTGCTAAGAACGTCCCCAGAGTATTTCGAGGAGTTGGTGAAAGTGAACTGGTCGTCGCTACAAATAAGGTCTTAGAATTTATCGAAATGAAAGGCTTCGCTTCCAAGGATGAAATCTTAAAAGCCCACTGGCGCGACGTAACCTCCGACGATCTCGAACGAATTCTTGCAACCTTGAAGGAAGCATATATAATCGTAGAATACCAACAAGGTCGTAAGGTTATGTGGAAGGCGGTTGAAAAGTTCGACCCGAAAGGGAAAGGAAAACCATGAGTGAAATAAATATAGTAGATAAAAGAGGCAAGAGAGACTCAGATAGTATTGTAGATAGTTTCGTTCCTTCTAAGGAGAAGCCAAAAAAACTCGTTAAGGTTACCTCTAAAACCATCTTCGTCCACCCCACAAGTGGACGAGTTATAGTTCAGGAAGATTCCTTTAGATACGAGGGTCGTCTAATTATTCCAGAGGTTTCAAAGAGACGCCCAACAACTGGAACGATTCTTGAAATTGGAAAAGGCGTCGATGAAATCTTTAAGATTGGTCAAAAAATTGGCTACGGTCTTTATTCCGGAACCGTAATGGAATTTAAAGGCTGGGACCCGGAAACTCGAATTATCTTCCGAATCCTTGGACAGGACGAAATCCTTGCGATTATTGATGAAAAGGCACCCGAATTCATCGGAGTGGGGGTGGGAACGTGAAAATAAGAATCGAGATTATTCCAAATAATCAACAGCGTTATAACACCGTTGGGGACTGGCAATGGCTAAAAGAAGAGGAAGGGGTTGATAGCCTTCGCATTAGAGTTAGTGATATGAATAAAACCGGAGCGAAGGGTTCAATTCTAATAGCCATTCACGAGCTTATCGAAGTTTTTCTCTGTCAAGCGAATGGAATAACGGAGTCGGCGGTAGATAAATTCGATCTAAACTATAAGGGGGATGATGAGCCTGGAGATGATCCTAAAGCTCCATATAAAAGAGAGCACTGCATCGCAACTGGAGTTGAGAGAATTCTGGCTGCTGAGATGGGAATAGATTGGAAAACTTACGAAGATGAGATAGTTAAAATGACGGAGGAATACGATGAGCGAAGCCGATAAACCAAAACAAGGAGAAATTATCCCAGTAAAAGACGAAGCTGGAAACTATCTCTCAATAGGCTGTGGGGTTGTCTGGACTGGATGTAGAAATATGAATCATCTAAGAGGTCGAGTAACAGACTGGAAAAAAGGTGGAGTATCCCTAATTGAAACCGGAGAAAAACATCCAAAGGAAACCCCGGCACTTGTCAGAGTAACATTTGAGATGTTAGTCCAACTAATACCGGGGCAGCCAAATATTTTAGGAGGATATTTTCGAACAATCAATCCACAAGCGGAAACTCTTATCGGAAAGATTCTCGAAAAATCCGACCTAACTATGTAGCTTTTTTAATCGGACGGTTGTGGTTTTCACCTTTCGAAACCGCAGGGACTCTCTTAACACCCATATCCTTCTCAGCACCCTTATCAGCGGATGCTTTAGGAGATTGGGTTTTCATCGCTTGCGGATTATCCCTGCTTCCAACATAAAGAGGCGAAGTCGGTTGGTGCTGCGAAGGAGAACATTCCAACGCATCGCAAATCGACTTCGCTTCCACGTGACTAACACCAGTATTTGCCATTTCATTACCTCCCTTTAGTGTTTAGGTCCTAAACAGTTACGGCATTTTCGCTTTCATGTCGATCGACTTGAGAATAAAATCTTCGAGATAACCACGATAGATGTCCTCGGTCCAGCCTTGGCTACGTTTCAACTTCTGTAAACCTCTCCAAATCATCTGATTGGGAGTGTGATCGAATTCTTTCGCGGCCTCTTCAACCTCAATTAGAGGAACATTCCTTAAACTTTGCGGCGTAACTTTTCCAGCGAGCTGTCTTGCCTGATCTTCGAGCGAAGTTTTCTGCTGAGTTCTTCCAGCTTCCTCCCGCTTCGCGGCTACGCGTTCCGCAGCCTTAGCCCTTCGAGCCTCAGGAGTATCCTTCGTCATCCCGCTTCGTGCGGAAGCTTCACGGCCGCGAGCTTCCTCTGGAACTTTAGTTGGTTCAGGTCGGCCCTTCGCCTCAAGTTTACTTCGATGCTCCTCCCTAATAGCAGAGCTTTCATCCGCTTTCCCAGAACCCATCTGTCTTTCAAGATTAGCTCTATCAAGAGCTACGGCTTCTTCATTCGTCAACTTCCTTCCAGCTTGCTTCTCCAAATCTGCGTGAATCTCTTTTGGAAGCGGAGTATTTCTTCCTTCAAAAAGCTTCGCTTCTCCAGTCGGAGTTCCTCTACTCGTAGAGGGAGGTTGAACCATAACTTCCTCTGGAGGTCGAACGAGTTTTTGTAAAGCTGGACTTAATCCTTTCGGATCACCTCCCGAAGGGAAGGGACCAGCCGGTCGAGGCGTTGGCGGAGGCTGCGACGGTGATGGGGGAAGCCCAGGGCCGGCTGGCCTTTGTGGTGGTTGCTGGCCACCAGAGGGACTCTGTGATATTCCGTATCGTCCGGTAACCCCGTCCGGACCACCCAATTCCCTTATTTGCTTCGCAGCCTCATACCGATTCATAATATCATCGGCCTTCATGGCTGCACCAAGTGAAAGCAGAAATCTAACACCTAACGGTGTACCAGAAGCGGCAGCTCCAGCCGCACCCATCGCGGTTCCAGCAACGATTGGATGGCGCATTACGGAACCAAGCCGACCGCCTCTTTCACCCGTATAAGTTGTTCCCTCAGCTAGCGAGGCAAGTCGTGCGATTTTGGAATGGTCCTTTAGAAGATCATCCAAATAATCAGACGGAAGTCCTCCGTGCTTTTCAAGGATACCGAACAAGTCATTCAGTTGAGGTCGATTCGACTGACGCGCTAGCTCATTGAACGTCTTAAGCCCTGTATCTGCACTAGCTAACTTCGATACAATACCACTCTGGTGCTCTCTGAGCGACTTTGTCGTTTCAGTATAGTCTTTGTAGATGTCGCCCTTACCAAGCTGCGCAGCGCGCTTCTCAAGAGCTTCGCTGTAAACCTTCTGTAGCCGACCAAGAACTGCTAAATCCTTTCCACTGGCGCCCTGCCTCGCGGCGTCTACGACCCCACGTAAATCTTTAACGTCTTCCCACGTCAAGGTATTTCCATAACGACCTATCGCCTTCTGAACCATTCCAGTTCCAGGAAGATCAACGTGCTGTGCGTTAACGCTGTTAACGGCATCTAACGAAGTTTGTGAAATATCAGTTTGAGAAAACGATCCATTCGGACTAGCCGTTCTATCCGCATCTGCAATTAGTTTAACCTTCTGCCCAATAACTTCGTTGGTGTTCTTAACGGCCTTTAAAACATTTTGTTTGAAATCTTTAGCAGAGCTTTCTAAAGTATCATTCGCAGCCGCTACGATGGCGTGCTTTGGAAAGGAATTCTTCAAATCCTCAACGCTTACGACTCCTTTACTCTGTATATGTTCGAGAAGTTTTCCAGCAGCCGCGGTAGTTGCACCTTCTACTAACGCTCCTCCAGGATCACCGCTCATAGCTTGATTGTATTTATCGTTTAGCCAGGGACCTATTCCAGGGATAGCCGCGAATAATGCTTTCGTCATTCCCTCGGCAATATCACTAGTTCCGCCACCTTTAACTCCCCGCTTTAACGCTTCGCGGGCTTGTCCGTGAATCTCTTTAGATTGATCGGACATCTCTGGTAAATGCTTATCCAGATTCGCAAGCGTCTCAAATATCGAACCTTCCCCTCGTTCTTCTCCTCCCGGGCCTTTAATTAATGGATTATAACCTACGGTCCCCACGACGACATTCTTTAATCCCTGTTTCGCAGATTCCCACATATGCTCTGAGGAAAATCCAGCCGCAGGACCCTGAAAGGGTGGAACTGGATTTGAACTAGAGCTCGGCTGCTGCGGAGCTTGAGGAGCCGTTTGCGAAGGTGGCTGCGTAGCAGGAGGCTTCTGCAAGCCTGGCTGAGCCGCACGGAACTTCGCCACTCCAGCAGCAACTTGTTGCGGATTCAGATTACTACCTTTAAGCTTAATCATAGTCCCATCTTTAAGCTTAACGGGAGTAAAATCCTGTGGAGTAGTTGCCATTATCTCTCCTGATACGTCCCATCAGGTCCCATAACGAAACCTCCTGTGTCTCCGAAATCCTGTGGATTGGAAGAAGGTGGAGCTTCTATTCCAGCTAAGCTATAGGCATGAGCTAAGGCTTGACTTGGAGTTATCTCTCCATTTTGAATTTTCTGTAAACCTTCCCCATCCCACCATTTAAGAGCCTGTGTTAACCCATCAAACTGCTTGTCGGCCGTAAAGGCTCCAGTTCTAGCATCTCCGACAATCCCCATTCTAGAAAGAACTTTAGAGGCTACGCCAGATTCTTGTTTCTGAATTTCTTTATGAACCGTATTACGAGTTGATTGAGCGTCCTTCCATGCTGAATATAGATCGGATCTTGCGGACTTAATAAGATTATTCATAGCAGAGCCAGGAATCTTACCGCCCTTATCGAAATATTTAGCGTGAGCCTTAGCCTCCTCTGCGAGAGCGTTAAGTTGTCCGATTTTAGCGTTATATTCCCGTTCTTTGAACGGAGTTAAAGCTTCCGACTCTTTAGCAGCCTGTTCAGCTTTCTTAACTTCTGCGGATGCTCGGTCAGCTTCCGCCTGCGCAGCAAGCTTTTTAGCTTCTACTTCCGGACCAATGGCAGCCGTTCTAGCTTTAGCTTCCTCACCTTGTGCGGTTTCTTTTCCAGCCTGCGCTTGTTCCGTAGCAACCTTCGCTTGTCCGAGTTGCTGAGCCTGCTGCGAAGCTTGACTCGGACCAGGAATAATCGCTCTTCCCTGCGGAGCCTGAGGCTGTTGTCTGGGCATTAGCATTTGCATTAATTTCTGTTTCGTAGTCTGCTTCTGTTGAATCTTCTGATTCGCTCTTTGAATTCCTAACGCCTCTGGCGGAGGTTCCTCCGTAAGAGGCTGCCAATTCATTCCCTCATTAAGCATCTTTCGAATTTTCGGATCATCAAGAAAATGTTGAGCCTTCTCCTTATCCTTCGGATCGCCAGTTGCGAGAAGATCGTTTATCTGCGTGTAATATCCTTCTGCTAACGCAGCCTTCTTTTCATGCGACCTCTGCTCCGCAGTGTTAATTAATCCAAGGATAACCCCACCAGGTCCACGTCCCTGAGGAAGCGGAGTATACGGAGCTTGCCTTGCTTGCGGAAGTTGTGAAGCAGCTTGCTGAGGTTGAGCCTGAGCTTGCGGCTGTTGTTGCTGCGGTTGCCCCGAAGGGACTGGCATTGGCTGCCCGCCCTGCGGTTGCACACCACCCGAAGGTGCGTTTCTATTGGCCCTTTGCATAAGAGCTATTAAAAGCTGTCTTGGATCAACTACGTTAGTTGCAGCGTCACCATTAGGCATTAGAGGAGACTCCCAATTCCGCCTGCGATATTCGAAAACGTCTGCGAAGCACTAGCGGTCTGAGCAAGTCCCGGACTCGCGCTCGCGGACTGACCCATCAACTGCCATAGAGGATTATTCTGTGGTAAAGTGTAATTAAATTCATTAAGCATATTCTGAATCGCACTTTGATCCAAATTCTGAACCCCAGAACCAAATTGATTGGCTTCGCCTTGAATCCCCTGCTGCGCACTTAATTGACGATTCATGGCGTTTTCTTGCGCGGTCGCTGTTGCCTGAGTCAATTGGGCATTTTGATCTGCGGTAACCTGACTCATATAATTCTGCATAGCATTGCCGAACTCAGAACCTCCGAGCGCCCCACCAAAGGCAAATTGCTCCTTAATATCCGCTTGATTCTGTTGAATGTTTTGCTGCTCGGAACCAAGCATCGCTTGCCATGCAGCCGTCTGATCAACAGGGTTACCGGTATTAGCCATCTGATTTAACGCATTGGACCCCGGAACATTGGATTGATAACCTCCAAGGAAATTCTGTATTCCTTGAAGAGTCGAATTCAATGGAGCATTCAACTGTCCAGCTCCCGTTGTCCCTCCACCCGGAAGGGCTGTTTGAAGATTGAAACCAGGCAAGCCAGTTCCAAGCATTTGCTGAATAGTATTATAATACTGACCAGTATAGGCCGGATCATAGGTCGGATCAAGATGAAACGTATTCGTACCAGGAACCGTCCCTCCATATCCAGGACCAGCTCCCTGATAAGGAAGAGGATTCGATCCTGGTAGCGGAGTCGGCGTAGGAACAGTTCCAGCACCTCCCGGAGGTGGAGCGGGAGTAGGAGCCGGAGGTAACGGAGTGGGACCAGGAGCACCACCTCCACCACCTCCGATTGGAGTCGGAGGATGAATCGTAAGACCTTGACCAGCACTCATAGATGGATATGACATAAACTGATTACTACCGCCGGTCGTAGGACTTAAAGAGCTTTGATTAGCTCCACCAAATAATCCCGAAAGTTGAGAAACTGCTCCTGATGGTGCGGCCATTTATCCTCCTACTGCGCTCCCCAGATGTATGGACGACGAATAAGACTTAATCTCGATTCTTGTCTCCACTGCTCTTTTCGACGCTTACGCTTCGCATGGAACAGTAATCCTGGTTGATTCTTATTATCCGGATCTCCATAAAGAAACGTATGAACTGATGCAGCCTTTTCATATTCCATCAATTCCTGAAACCCTCTTTGAACGGCAGCCCATATAAGAATTTCGTTCCAATCCCTTGGTAGAAGAATTAACGTCTGAGTAAGCACGTTATCATTTATGGGATGCATCCGGCATAGCCGTGCTTGAACTTGATAATTCTTATCTGGAATCGGATTAAATCCTATAGTTCCACCAAATCTATACCACTCCGTCGGGATTGAGAAAACTGGTTGAAACTTATCCGTTTTCTGATAATGTGAAACATCAAGCTTTCTACGATCATTATTTGCTGGAAAATCAATCCAAATAAGAATATCCAGAAACGCATTATTAACATCTCCTCCCGGAATCAAGCTTGCTTCGGGATATTCTTGAACCGCAGTTGAAAGACTATTACCTCCGGTTAAATTGAATAACGGACCAAGTTCCTCTAGCTCTTGAAAGTCATCTCGATAATCGGGGTTAGATGCAATCTCTAGCAACGCATCTCGTAACCAGATTGCAGCGCGAGCCGTATCCGTCGTTCTATTCTCACATCGAATAAGAACTTCGGGAACAAGATCATTTATATAAAACTGAACCCCAGTCGGACTTAAAACTGGCATTTATGGTCTCCTAACACTCCAATTAACTGTCATAGCTGTTGGAGTTTGGCTAGCGGCAGTAGGATTACAATAATTAAAATTTACGTTTCCGGATGTCGGCCAAGCGTGAAACGTAAGAAGACCCATATTTGCCGCGGTTACAGCCGCGTTGAAATCTGTATCTATTACATCAGTTGTTAAAACTCCAGTAGCGGCTACCGTTACCGTAGTTCCACAGGAAACTGTAGCTATTAATGCTGTTGTCATTGCGGCCGTACCGTTTGCAATCGTTAGAGGCCATGCAACAGTAGTAGGAGAAAGAGGATCAGCAAGCGTGATAATTCTAGCACCAGTAGTCGAAGACGGCTGTATCTTAAAATTATTAGTTGCCGCAGTTCCTATCCATATATTCCCAAACGGAAGAGGCGCAGTTCCAAGATCAGAGCCCCCTGCTACGGACGGTCGAACAGCTCCAGAGAATTGAACTGCTCCTCCAGGAGCTCCTCCTGCATCTCGAAATGTCACATTACTAAGATCGAGAAAGTAATTACCGGAACCAGCAATTCGAATTGAACTATTTAAAGGAACATTAAAATCTACTCCAGTTGCAGATGTTGATGTAAATCCTCCAGCAGAACTAATAAGGCCTTTCATAGAAATAGAGGACGTACCAGCCGCATTCTGCGGAGCTGGATTCATGGTAAGAGTTCCACAAAACATAGCATTCTTCGCAGATGTATTTCCTACGCCTTGAAACTGACCACTTCCGTTGACTGAGAACGTAATGATAATAGTTCCACCAACGGCAATGGTGTTCGCCACACTGGTCACATCTTGGATTTCGGGTAACTGCACTAATCCTGTACCCTCAATGTCGTTCTGCCAAATACCATGTAGCACAGCGCGCCAAGGCTTTCCAGTAGTAAGTACCGTAGTGGACATAGTGGTTGGCGTGGTGCTAAGGAATGTCCAACAGTTAGTGGCGTTGTGATCCTGTGGGTCAGATGAGCTAAGATCACTTTGGGTACCGCTAGCTGGAATAACAGAGCGAAAGTTTGGCTGCGTCACTTTCCACTGAGCGCCAGTACCTGGATCGACGTTATGAATTAGTTGTGTATTTATACCTAGATCAGTCAGTAAAGTTGCACTCATTAAAACATGATTAAGAATAGTATTAACTGCCGTTAATTCAGTCTTTAATCCTAGACCAATCTGAGTATTATTGAATTGATTATTAAAGCCCTTTACATCTACTATTCCGACACCAATTCCAGCAATAATACCTCCGTTAAAGACATTATTCTCCCCATTTACTATTAATCCATTAGCATTAGAGCTATTTTCTAGAAGACATCCGTCGCATGTATTACCAATAGCAGGTCCATGACCAAGAGCACTAGGTTCAATATCCATAGCCGTTCCGTTAGTTGAAATCTGAGTTGCACTAAAAGAGTTGGAGGAGCATCCAGTACATAGAAGTGCAGTTCCGCTAAGATTTTCACCAACTGGAGTTATTATAGATGAGGTTGTAAAAGCACCTTGTGAATTCTCTCCTAAGCTAATACACCCAACGGGAACTACGAGATAGCCCACCCCGTCAGGATCACAAGAAAAATGATTAATTACATTTCCAACACCGAAGAACCATTCAAGTCCGTAGTTAGTTACGTTAATACAATTAACGTCTTGAATAGTACTATGAACGACCGATTGGAAGCGAATACAATCAACGGAATGAGAATTTCCAATAAGAGTCAAATCACGAATCGTCCAATTATTTAAAGTTTGAGAGGATGGAGTAGCTGGGGCTACATCTATAAGAGCTGGAATTGCACTTGTTCCAGTATACTGGATATTAGTAGAATATTTCCCAGAACCTATAATTTTTACCCCATTTATACCTGCTGTTGCGGTAACGAGTGGGGCGGCGCTAGAATATACGAATGTTCCAGGAGGGACGTGAATTTCTGTGTGATTAACTGCGTTGTTTAAGCAAGTTTGTAAACTCTGTGTAGCACTAACAATACAGGTACCATTTAGAGTCGGACCAGAACTAGAAATAACGGTTGTTTGTGGTGAGATAAGAAAAACCTGCCCAGCGACACCTACCCCATTTATGCTATAAGTATAACCAGTTGCGTTAGGGGCTAGGAAGAATATAAAATTACCGTTCGCGTCTGCATTAAAAGGGTTAGTAAGTGGTTTAGTAAGAGCTACGTCAGAGAATATAGTATTAAGAAGTGGTGGAGAGCACGGGGCTAATCCTATATACGTAGACGCACAAACGGTTATAAGAGCAGAAGGAACTACTTTAGCATTTCCGTTGGAGTTAAATAAAGCTATTCCTTGATCGGATACGCCTTGGGCGTTCGCTTTTGAAGTGAAGGTTAGAAGTGTTAAGAATATGAATAGATAAAAAATTCTCTTCATTATTGTAACCTCACCCACTTGCAACCACCAGCAGTGTTGCTCGTCAATACCGAACTAAGAATTGCAACCGCGTTCGATGTGACAGTTGTACTTCCGACGAAAGTCTCAGAGTTAAAGACAACAAGCGTTCCGGATGAGCCATTAATGTTCCACAGATTCACGTTTCGCCCTACCCAGTCAAGACAGCTCGAAAGCAGGAAATTTCCCCCGCTGTTCAGGATGGCATAGTTATCCGCCTGCTGTAGCTGTTCACCCTGACAAGTTCCCTGCACAGTGATCGCGCCGAGGCCCGTTGTCCCGTTATAGGCGGTGACCGTCGTTCCACCGTTTGTCAGGATTTGCCAGACTCCGTTGTAGCCCGCCGGAGTGATCCCCGCGCAGACCATGCGCGTCCCAACGACAAACGTCGCGGCTGTCCATCCGGCCGACGTAAATGTCATTGTATTCGTAGACTCGGAACCGGCGGTCGTTGCAATCGCTGCGGCGCCGGCCGAGGAATAGGTGTTCGCTGTCCCAAAGCTCCAATTTCCATACAGGCTATTGATTGCGGATTGCACCATGATGGAGACATTATTATAGGAACATGCCGTCGTATAGTGGGTTTGATCACCAAGGTAACACGAAGTTGTGGCCGCTTGACCTGGAGCGAATAGCGGGTCAGCAGCAATATCAATCAACATATCCGCGTAGCCGTTGGAAACGAGTTGACGCAGAAGCGGATTCAGAGTTTCCGCAAATACCGAAGCACTAGAGCCGCGAGCGATCATTGGCATAATGCTGCATTTCGCGCCAAGTTGGTGTACGAGCGTACAAAATTTGCGATTGTTTCCGACTGTTTGCTGCGCAGTTAGTGTACCGGAATCGTTCGTGCCTTCCCAATAATTAAAAAGCGATAGTGGTCCGGAAGGACGATAAAATGGAGGAACGATTACGTTAAAATTGTTTATCAGAGTAGACGTTTGCTGTCCTGATACACCGCGTACTCCGGTTGTCAATGAATTACTAAGAACTAAAAGCGTCGGATAAGCAACGGAGCCGCCGGGATTGGAAGTCAACGAATCCCCGACATCAATTTGGTAACTGACCTGATCCGTTCCACCAACGCTTTGCGGAAACCCATTTCCTGCTTCGATTGCGGACATGCCTTGATAATCGTTTGTAACTTGTTGCGTCGTAAGCGCCGCACTAAAGAAGCGTACCCAATACACAGTCATCGTCAGATAGGTCGAGCTAGCATATCCGGACCCGGCTGCGGCGCCGCAAATCTGAAAATTGTTGCCGGTATCGACGCCCAACGTACCGGAATTTTGAACTAATTGACTGGATTGCTGGCCGTTCAAGTAAATCGCGTCAGCGCTCGATCCCTTGACCCAGGTTATGAGACCAGTCCCGTTGTACGAGTTCTCGTAGGCTTCACCAAATCCACCATTCTTAAATGCCCCGATGTCCGGTGCACCGGTATTCACTGGTCCTAGAAACGCATTGCTGGTGTCCACGAGGATGCCGCTAGTATTTGAAGTTCCTCCGCCTCCGCTATTGATGATGAGCGCCCTCTGCTGCAACGCTCCGATGTTGGAATATTGAACGCTGACGTACATTTCCACCGACACGGCAGTTGTGGTAATCGAAGTAGGGACAGAGATGTACTGACTGCTGCCACTCGTGCAGGTAACTCCTCCACCACTAGCCCCGACAACCCAAGTAGGAGTATTGACGAGTGTGAGTGGACCACTATGACCAGAAACATCTACATCTGTAGTTCCAGAACCCTCAGTAAATCTATAGTCACCAATTAATCCTGTATTAGTAAGAAGTGGGGCTCCAGTTATTCCAACACCTCCAGCAGGACCCCATGTACATGGGGTTGGTGCGTTACAGACTCTTTGCTGGTTATTTGAGGTATTATAATAAGTAGATCCTATAACTGCCCCAGAAAGTTCAGCATCATTATAAGCTAGACTATTAGTGGCAGATGGGGATGGAAATACCACTGGTGGTGGAGGAGTTATCGTTACCGACTGATTCGATGTAGTAATACTAACGAACTGACTAAAACATGCTGACGAAGCAAGAGGGCAAACTGTAAAATACCACGTACTCGGAGTAGGAGCGATACTCGTATTCGTGGTTAAAGTTATAGAGGCTCCACCAGTTCCGCTCAATGATCCGTTTTGAGTAGGATTAGGAACAGGATTCCCGTTCGTTCGTAGCTGTGAAACAGAGAATCCATTCGGAGGCGTTAGCTGAACCGCCCATGTTCCGTTAAGCCATGCCTGCGAAGCTGTATCAGTAACTTGCAAAGTTACCTGAGCTTTTACGAGGCATGGAAATAGAAGTAACGAAGCTAAAGCTAGAAGAAGTTTTTTCATCTTGATTTACTCATCTTAGTCAAGCGGGAAGCTCAACAAAATTTGAAGTCCGAACAAAAGACCGAGTGCTGGGGCAGACGAAAAGTTTATCGTCACTACGGTTCCAGCAATAGAGCCACTTACAGTAATACCACTAAGACCGCTAGAAAATACAGAAATAAACGCAAGACCGTCTAGAGGTGGAAGCGACTGTTTTGTGGCGAGAGGAAGCTCAGTAAGCTCGATAGTTACGCTAGTTGATGTTCCATCACCAATCAGATTAGAGAAGCCAATTTGTTCTTGCTGTAGAATAGCCATTTTAACTCTTCTTTAGTTGATTGTAACTAATAACACCCACCCAGCGGGAATAGACTGTAAAGTCAAACCATCAACCCACATAACTTTTCCACGGTTCTGAGAACCCGTAGGGGCAGTATTCGGAAGCTGAGCTTCCCAAACTATGTTACCATTCCGATCAGAAACAAGAAGAAGACCAGCAGTTGGAGTTGCAGAAGTGGCCTGAATTGACATATCTTCTGCTCTTACCATCTGTTGAACTGTGTTAACAAAAACAGATCCTCCACCATCTCCAGCGAGAACTGTGTTAAAGGGTTGACCATTTGCAGGGGAGGAAATATTTGTAAGTAATGCTACTGTTGCTGATACGATTCCAGCAACCTTATAAAGACCGATAAATCTTCCGTTCGTAGTTCCAAGAATCATAACATACTGACCAGCTGATAGACCATGAGCCGCGGTAGTGGTTAGAGTTACAGTCCCAAGAGCCGGTGCTCCAGACTGAACGAGTCCGTTGGGAGAGGCTGTCGGTGTAACCGCTGCTACAACATCAGCAGAGGTAAAACTCCATGGATTCGAAGAGATGTTCATTTTAATCTCCTAAATGATAAACAAACTCATAGCCGCATGAGCAGCGGAGCTTCTTAAGGTAATCTGAGTTTTCGTAGCAGAAACGCTTCCGGTATAAATATCCGTCGCGATGGAAGCGGTCATGGTAATATACCCAACGGGTATTCTACCCATATTATGCGTTATCGTGAAATCCGTATTAGCAGGTCCAGTATCAGGGACGATAGCCCAAAAGCCGTTAATATTATCAAGGTTGGTTCCGTCCCCAAATCCAATTTGGCCCTTTAAAACGAAGGCTAAATTCTGCCATAAAGTCAACATCATTCGTGCGAATTTCGCAAGCTGAATATTCCACGAAGGAACAGTCCGAGTTTTCGGATCTCGGACCTCCGAAGGTAGAAATTGAAAGTTTGGAGTTATTTGGCTCATTAATTTCCGTCCGCAGAGCCACCGCGCTGCTCACCTTGAATATCGTAGATTGGACAAAACTCAAGCATATCCGAAGCTGCCCCTGCGGAGCCCGAAATCGTCCATTGAAGCCTCAGACCAGTAACGCTAAACTCCACAACTTGCGTTATATCATCCCCGCTTCCGGTTCCAAGCGTAAAGGTTTGAGTTTGAGAATAACCGCGTTCATTCGAAACCGTTATATTATACGTAACCGGACCATTATCCACGACCGCGAGGCGAAACTTCTTAATCGTATGACTATGCCTTCTATCACCGAAGGTGTGCTTGGCGGAGACGATGCGCCAAGCAACCTCGCTTCTATTTGTAAAATCAACATAACCTACGGTTCCATCGGAGAAGCCGAAAGCGACTCCTGGAAATTGAAGAGTGGCCGCTAGCGTAGCTGGAGACCAAAATTGCTCTAAAATAATTCCGGATAAATCTTGAATTCTTATAACATTCGATCTTTGAAAGTTATCGAGAACTAGCGGAACTTTAGAATACGAGAACGGAGTCCAGTTCTCCTCATCAAGGTTATAAACCCAAACCGCAACATTCGGAATTATAAGCCAATAAGCGTTAAATACTTCTCCGCTTATGGCATTCGTAACGAAACCCCAAGTATTAGTTAAACCACCAACCTTCAAATCCCCAAGAATCCTCGATCTTGCTCCAATTCTTTTACGCCCGTCTATCGGATGATCTCCGATAGGAACCATTGAGCTTTGATTAAAGTTGTAGATATTATCCGAAGCGGCTAGAATGGCCTGTTCTTGACCTTCACGATTAAAGTTATCCAAAGACTTTAATGCAATTTCTCCGATATAGGAATTTATAATCGGAAGAAAATAGAACGGAGCGGTTCCAACTCCAGTTGGAATAATTTGAATAAGACCTTGATAGTGAAATCCATAACCATATTGACCGAGTTTTATAATGCCGTTTATCGGACCAAGGTTATTAAGATTGTCATTTAATCCAGCGTTAAACGAAGTCCAATCCGTTGGATCACCAGCCCCGCTCCAGCGATATCGTTGAGGGAATGAAACCCCACCTTCGAGGGTATTCCCAGTCATCAAATGAAGATCAATTTCTGCCATCGAATTGCAAGCAGGTGCGTTAGCTACCTGAACGTAAGTTCCAGCTATGCCGTCCCACGTAAAAATCTTATCTGATCCCTGAGAAAAGCAAACCTTATATCCGAGGATATCCCAGTTCCAGACTTGAGTTGTACCTCCGGTAAATGCGGGACCAGTTATTTGAAGCCAACTTTGAGTTCCAGGTATCCACTGAAACAATCTCGTTGGGGTTAATGCAGCTTGAATTTCAACTCCGTTTGAATTAAAGAACGATGGAAATCCGAGAGCAGCTTCATTAAAAGGGGCCGTCGGCCATGCTGGTAGTGCACTCCATCCAGGTCTTACGGAGGCCATTCCCTTACGAAATAGAATATTCGTAGAATCCTGAAATCCATACTGCTCAATTTCAGTTAGCGGTAACTCACTCTGACAACCTCCGAACGGCCCAGTTATCGGCCACTCCGGAAGCTCTTCCGTATGAGTTATAATCTTTCGATCTGGGATCGCGACCATTAGATTAAATAAGCTTCCATTCCAGTTGAAGTTACAGTTCCGGTAAAGGCTGCGTTTTCGCTTACGGATATATTAAACGTAGTTCCGGTTACGTATGCGAAAGTTCCAGTTGCGTTAAATACCTGGTTTGCGACCGCTCCACCTGGAGGGCCGGAAATATTCAAAGCTACGGAGTAGGACATAGAAACGCCGCTTAAAGCCATTAGAGTAATTTCGAAGTTATATATCGCTCCATTAACGGAGATAACTCCTCCAGAGGTTATCGTAGATGCATTTCCATTAATGGTATACCCAAGTGTAGGATTACCAATTCCGATCGTAAGTTGCCCAGAACAGTGTGCCCTAACAATTCCACCTGTGTTAAAAGTATTCGGGACCGTAACGGTATTTATAGCCGTCGCTCCAACGGGGTTACTAAAGTTTGCTTGAGTTAGATCGCTAAACTTCGTCGCTCCGGAAATGGAGTTAAATATAACTACCCAAGAAGCCCCATTCCATTGAAAGACTTGCCCAGTATCGGTAGCAAAATAAAGAAGCCCAAATCCGGCCCCTCCCCAAACTGCGTTAACGGTTTCTGGAGTCGGACGATTTCCAAGAGTTCCAGCCAGCAAGCTCATTCGCTGCATTATATCCGTCTTGAGATTCCGAATATCTTGTCCCAAGAGATTAGCAGCCTGAGTATCAGGTGGCTGGGTTGTATCCCAAGCATTTGTAAATGTTGGAGGAAATGGCATATTTATTGTACCGTAAAACTCAACGCTGTAACAGTGAAGGCCGGAACTGCTGGATTAACTCCGACCGCTTGACTTGATTCAACTCCGTTTACAGATGCCGTTACTGTATAGCAATAATTTCCGGGAGTTACGGTTGTATCCGAATATGTTAATGCAGTTAATGCGGTTGCAATTTTGCTAAAAACTGGAGTTCCGCTACAAAGGCCAGTTGCTCTGTAAACATTATAAGTCGTGCCAGAGAGCGGATTTAATGTATCTACCCATTTTAATGTTACGCTATGCGTAGTTTGGGCAGTAGTTAAAGACGGGACAAAAAGCAAAATGAGAATAATTATTTTCTTCATACTATCCTTATGTGTTAACAGTTTGAGCACTTACGGAAAACGCTCTCTTCAACTTTCGTATATCGCTCTTAAAAGTTTCGATTAAATCGTTACGAAACTGCTTGTCAGGCAAGCGAAGCTTATCACATACTTTGTAGGCTTCGTTAAAAGCGTCCTCAACATTCGATGCATATCCAATGGCCACTCCTATAATCCCAACACCACCACTAGTTTTAAGCTCGTCTTTGAATCGAGATACTTCGTAAGGATAGAAGCTCTCGAAAGAGTTTCCGCGCAGTCCGCGTAGAGGTAGGCCCTCTTTAGATTTATACAGTTCATTGGGCCAGGGCGGAACTGAAACCCTAACTCCCGCAGCAAAGCCGCTTCTGAGCGGCATATCAAAGGGGCCGTTACCGCTGGCACAGTCTGCGAGGAATTCACCAAAATCTCCTTCGTATAAACCGTAGAGTAAAGTGGGGAAAGCATCATAGCCAAACCTTGGTGTGAACTCAAGAGCATAAATATTACCTTCTTTATCTACGACGGAATTGATGTCGATGCAACCATTGTAAGAATTTTCTCTAAGAAACTCGTCAAGCTTTCCAAGGTTCCGACAAAGAGGACAGTCCCATTCTTCACATCGCCAAACAACGTTTCCGGTACACCCTCCTGACGGCCCAATATCACCACACATGAGTTGTTTACGTTCGAGCGTATGATTTGTGGGACGGACGAAGTGATCTTTGGCATACCACGCCTCACTTGAAATACAAGTACCGTCTATAAATTCTTGCAAGACGAACGATGGATCATTTTCACCAATAAGGCTTTTAGCATGATGAAGATAATCGAGAATATCATCACTGTCGCTAGAAACATAGGAGGGGACAGTACCGGAGAATTTACCTTCCGGCTTAAAAACGAGACGGACTTCGTCACCAAGGTCTTTAATGAAATTTTCAGCCTCCGTCCAGTCAGTAAATTCCTTTGAGTCTGGTTCTTGAATCCCGCACCTCTTAAACACTTGCGAAGCAAACTTCCTATCAGTCTCTAATTTATCAGCGACTTGAGACCCTCCGAAAGTTGGAATACCAGCTTCGCTATAACGGTCAAGTGCGTGGCCACTACCAGTGCAATCAGCAAGAATAATAGAGCCAAAACCAGGTAAGGTTCCCTTTTCAATGATGTTTTCTCCTCGTTTATCTAGATCGGGGTCTTTGATCATCATGGAGACGGAATGGCCCTCGTTCTGTAGCCGAACGGCTAGACCAAGTCCGTCTCCACCCTCCGAAAGAATGAAGAATCTGCTCACTCTTTTACCTCAACAACCTGCAAACGATGATCATTAGATTCCCACATCGCTACGCGAGTTTCATGCGGCATGATAATACATCCTTCGGAAGCTCCACCCGGATTAACGAGCGAATCCCCATGACACATAAACCCAGTTCTTCCAAACATCTCGTTTAATTGGTCAGGTTCAAGTGGAATGGCATACTTACCGTGGACATGCGAATCCACTGGCCCCTGCAAAGTATACCATCCCACTGGAATAGGACCAACGTCGTGAACCGCTTGCATTAGAGAGTTATTCTTCCCTTCGGGAGAGCCGCTATAACCAGTTCCAGCGAGAACTCCGTTTGGGTCGAACATTTTTCCAGTTGACTGTTCGTAAATCCAGCTCACTTTATGAACCTCGCGAGCAGAGCTAGTAAGGCTAGAACTACGGCCACCAAACTCGTTCGATTTGAAGTCGCAACCTTATCCGCAAGAATTAAGGCAGTCGCCGTTCCTTTAGCTTGCTCTTTAAGAACGGCAATTTCCTTCTCAAGCTCACAGACTTTGTGACTATCTTCCATTTGATTTAAGGACTTTTCCATTTTCTAGTTCTAGTCGGTAAGTCAGTTAGATCAAGACCAAGATCGTCACAGTATTTTTTAATTAAAAGCTCATGTTCTATCTGGTAGAAGCTGAGTTTTCTGGATATGTTCCAGCCAACTCCTAAAATAGATATGAATATAGCTATTTGACCTAGACTGACAGAGAAGTCGAGGTGCATTTTGGCCCCGTTTAATTATAGTTAAATTCCACATCGCAGTCAAACCCGTAAAGGGCAAACGTGCTCGTTGCCGGAGTTACAACCGTCAATTCAATCCAAAGCTGCATATCTTCCAAAGTTCGATAAATCTGCTGGTTCACTGGCAAAGATACGGTTGTGACATTCGGTCCAGTTGATGGGACTGCAAGTGAAAGCCCATTTTGTCCAGAGGCCAAAACTGACGTTATCGCGGGGGCTACGTTATTTACGAAAACCGTCTGATCTACGCGAGTGGTAATACTCGAAAGAGCCAGAACGCTAGTTTGATAAATAACGTCGTAGGAAATTAGCTTAAAGCCCTTAGTCTTAAACGCGGTTCGAGGAAGTAGCTGTTGAATTTGTGCTTGCAGCAAGATACCTTGGTCGGGGCGATAAAACTGTGGTTGAGCAGAGCCAGCAATTCCGGTCCCCCCAAACTGCTCTTGAATGTCTTCGAAGAATCCTTCTCTTCGAAGAAGAAGAGTTGTTATATTTACGGCATAGTTTACGGTTAGAGAAGCGGCTTGATTTACTGACCAATTACCAGCAGCGTTTCTAGTTATAGTAGCGTTAGCCGCTGGAGACCAAACTAAATCCCCAGCAGCAGCGAAGACTTCTCCGTCTGTGAAGCCCAAATCCTGTTGATATCTACTTTCTGTATGAGGCATTAACCCTCCTTGGGTTGTGCGTCAACTAAAGCAACTAATTGCCTAGTCCTTGAATATCATCTCCCATGTTTTCTTTTAGAATCTCTGCAAGACGGAGTTCGTCTTCCGAAGTAAAGTTTAACAAATCTTGAATCATAATCGGACGCTGCCAGGCAATCGGATCATCGAAGCAAGTTTCGCATAGGATTAAACCCAATTGCCTGCGCAGCTCCGAAACACGATAAGTATAGCCACAACGATCGCAGTCGTGAAACGGTGCGATTCCTCTCCCTGAGTGACTTGTTCGTGGCATCTTATCTCCTTCCGCGCATAAATCTACGGCCCGTTTGAACCCCAAGTTCCCATCCACGTTGTAGCACCAGTCGCGAAGCGCATTCGAGAAAGTTGCTTAATACTAAACGTGTCGAAGTCATCCGAAAAGTCCTCATCCAATTCACGACGAACAAGGAACTTTAGCCAATGACCATCTTTCTCCGTTACTGCGAACCACGCTGACGCGGAAGTCAAATAGTGACTAATGAAGTATTGCAAGTCTTCTTTAATCAGAGCGTTGATTTCGTTGTCAGCGGTATAGGGCTTGTGTGGAGAACCAAGGATTTCACGAGCAATCCACTTGAGTTCGGGAGGGATAACCAGATAGCGAGGTTTGATCGAAATGGGCAAGCCTTGAGAGTCGACCAGGCGCTCGAATTGGTTAATCATTAACTGGATTGCGGTAAAGGACAAGTCCACATCCGTTGCTGGACGGTTCGGATAGGTCCCGGCCGCGCTGATTACGTTCGCTAGACCAGGGCCATACGTTGTCGCTGCCGTACCACCAAGTAACGGGTGTTGGTTGTTGAAAAGGGAAACCCCGTCCGTCGTCGTCTGGGTAGTAAACCCGAGATTGAAGATATTCCATCCCTTTTGCTCCTTCGTGAAATGCGCGCTTCTCGCAATCGCTTTCGGAACCTGCATGATAATTCCGTACTGATCGTCTTCGTAAAGTTCGAAGGATGATCGTACTCCGAGAGAGTAGGTGAAGTTAATGTAGCGATAGGTGCCGCCCTGAATGGCGTCTTGATAAATCGTAGATTCGCCCTCAGGCTTTTCTGGCATCGGTGGAAGGCCCGAAAACTCGACTTCGTCTTCGAAAGCCTTATCGGAAGGTTCGACATGAAGAATATGGGAGTACTCTTCCTCACGCTGGAGAGTATCTACCCAATGAACGAATTCTGCATGCAAACCAGGAGCCTGTAGCTGTGAGAATTGACCTCTAACCATTGTCATAGATCATTCTCCTTTAAGCTACCGACTGGACTTCACCAACGATAAATCTGATATACACTCCGCGAGGAGTAGCAGATTGATCGTTAGGATCCAGTTTAACTACCTCGCATACTGTGTTAGTACCCAAGGTAGTTTTAGTGGTATCAACAAACCAATGATTATCGGTATCTTTTGTCATGCCCAAGGCTGTGCCAATCAACGCTTGCGTTGCAGTTTGAGCAGGGCCAACTTGAGCCAAGAAGATCGTATCCGGGTCTGCGACCTCTACTCCGGTACGACCGTCGTTAAAGTATGGACGGGAAATATTTACAGCGGACGCTTCGTTCGGAACAGAACCGAAGGTTTGCTGTTGAGCTACACCAGCGACAGCCAAGTTAGCCGAAGCTTCCTTAGCCATTCCGATAATAGCTCCTTGAATGTTGGTGAAAGTTGCAATAGGCGAAGCTACAGGAATAACAAACCCGGCTGCGTTTAAGGCAAGCGGGGTTCCTGGTAGCCACGTCTGACCAGCGGCTTCAGCGAGTCGCCTAATTCTAGGCTGATTCCCTGAAATCGTCTGAATCGAGTGTATTTCGATCGACGCCAAGTGATTGTTACCTCCTTCTTAGGATAAAAACTACTTACTTGCCTTTTCTCCAGCCTCGATCTCGGCATCGGATGGTTGGAAAGTCGATAATTTCTTTGAAAGATCACTTCGAACTCCAGCTTCGCTTAAAACCTTCTTAAGCTCCTGCTTACCAGTTTCGCGGACGTTTCCGGGTTTCATGCGTTGAACGGCGCGTTGCCAGTTATATTTTAAAGCCCCATCGTAAGAAGCCTTATCTATAATCATGGCTTGAAGATCGCCGTAAATAATCTTACCATCTCGAACAAGCGAAGCTTGAAGAGGAGAGCCATTTTTCATCACGACTTCGTCGGGCTTCGCAGGACGAAAACCAGCGTAGGTAACCTGATCCATTCGCTGACCCTCTCCCGCAACGCGGTTACACCATCGAATCGTTAAAAGAGGATTCTTTGGTTTAATATCAACGAAGTCCGGCATAGCCAATGGCTTACCAACTACATTCGGGTACGGGTCCGAAGGATCAATTTCGACGGCCGCGCCACGCTGTGAAGCGGGAAGATTCTGCTGTGTAATAGCCATTTTAAGATGCCTCCCCAACAAAGGTCATTTTCTTACGAGCTTCCATAATCTTCTCCGCGGTTACACCTTTACCATAACGGGCCATTCTAGCCGCTACGCGGGCTTCCTCGTCATTAAGTTTATCTGGACGCTTATCATCGAGGACTTTTCCATCGCGGCCCGAAGCGGCGCTTTCGAAGAAGGTTTCTGGCTTCGCCATTAATTCATCAATATGTTGGCCCTTAATGTAGTTGAAAAGATTGAGCCACGTCTTCTCATACTGTAACGCCAAAGCGTTCGACGCCATCATTTCCTTTTCAGCATTATCTAACTCCGTTGACCAACGATCCCAAAGATTAGTTAGAGAAATCTCGCCGTTCGGAGTCTTGATCTTTTGACCGAAAAGAGAATTCTTCGCGGACATTCTAGCGACATTCTTTGCGGCTTGAAAAGCCATCTGAGTTATAGGCGTAGCCGATTCCATAAAACGCTCGTTGAAGGCCTTATCTCCGTCATCAATAAAGTCCGTTTTCGCAGGAGGAGGATCATTATTTTTTGGACGACGAGAGTTAGCTTCCAAAGTATCGAGCTTTAGTTTAACTTCGGCGAAGCTACCTTTGGTAGTTTCCAACTCCGTTGAAAGAGTCGTTAGTCTACCTTCGGTCTCAGTAAGCTTTTCTTTAGCAGCTTTAGCTTCCGCCAAAGCCTCTTTGATCTGTTTTGGACTAAGTCCAAGATCCTTAAGTTCCTTCTCGTACTCACTATCGAACATTTTCAAGTTCCTTTCTCGGATTAAATTCCATCGGATCGACTATCTTATTAAAGGTTCCTTTGGAAACTCCAGTTAGATAATCGCTTACCACGAGTGGTAAAGTCGTAAGACATTCGAGGATTCGATATTCTCCTTGAAGTCTATATAATTCGACGGAGTCACGCTCACGCGCAATCATCTTATTACACTCAGCGAGGCGCTCCGCTAGGTACTTGCGATACGGCTCCCCTTCCGGGGAAACCAAGTACATTCTGGTTCGACTGGCCTGTAGGAGGAGCCTGTCCAGGCAACTGTTGGCCGGGACCTTGTTGATCTGGTTGTTGAGCGGCTGCATTTTCTACCTCCGGTACCAAGGTATCGACATCTTCCATATCGAAATCGCGAAGCGTCGAAGACATAATTAAATTCGACGCCTTAATAACATCGTTCAAATAAACCTTAACTGGATCAGGGATCGTAGGCTGGTTTATTTGAGCAATCATCTGCGAGATTCCGATATAATGCTGACGCATTAAGTTGATGAGAATAAACTTGGACTGCTTCTCTACTTCCTTGTTGACACTGGCTGTCGAGGAGTAGATTGGCAGCCCGAGTTTATTCTCAGCTACGGCTTTTAAAGCTGTTACAAGTAGGTCCTTTTTCTCACCGAAAATATTCAATAACGCTGGTCGAATCTTATTATGGGCATAATCCGAGAGAATAATTCTTCCCAACCTCGTATGACTATATCTCATATCGGAGATATTGAGGTCAGTTCTCCTGTTGCCCTCTTGCATAACAGCGAGAGTTCCCTGTGCGGTATAGATTCCACGCTTCCCCTGCGAACCTGCACCGGCGCCTTGCATAGGAGGGCTAATGCCCGCTCGACGTTCGGCAAGCTCAATGGAGAATCGTTCGTCATCAATGGTCTGCTGAGAAATATCTCCCATTGGGAGGGGTTCGATTTCGTCTTTATCCGCAGGTACGAGAGCAGAGGGGTATATCCGATAGCCTGCATGAAGCTTAGAATTTGGATCAACTCTCCATAGTCGGGTGTTTGCAATCGTACGATTATCCAAACGACCATTATGCTCCTCCGATAGTTCCTCCTGAAAGGACCACATTGTCTCGCAAAATCCGTAACCATAGATCATGTCGTCTCTATAAAAGAGACGAGCCAGCGCATAGGGTAGGAGTTTAGAGGTATCGTAGATAGTTCGAAGGAGTGTGTCCGACTGCTTATGATACGAAGCGACAATCTTTGGTCTCCACTTTCCATCCGGTGTAGGCCATTTAAGCCAACATTCGTATACGTCCCACTCGGCATAACCATATCCTGCTGAGGTGTGTGCTCCAAGAGTATCCTCCTTCATAGAAGATACGTAATCCGGTCCAGTTCTATCAGCTTTATGCCAAATAGCATCGACCTTCGAAGGTTCGAATATCTTGAAGAATCGTCGCTCTTCAAGCTCTGCTCTCGTAAACGTCCGTTTGTGAATGATAATATCTGCTTGTTCGAGAGTTTTAGCCTTTGGAGGGATTAGGAATTCTTCAAACGGAATCTTTTCCGGGCGGGGGCCTTCATATTCAAGAGATTGAATAAATTCTGGTCTCGCTTCCCCAGAGCCATCACCTGGGGAGGCCATCACTTCGTGAGTGTAACGGACTTCGTGGGGGCATTTAACTACGGAAGTACCGTACTTGATTGTGTCTCCGGTCCATTCACGGTAGACTCTGTAAAGATCAAGTTCTTGAGGTTCTATTCCGACGTACTCCATGAACTGTTCAACAACTCCGGCAAGTCCTTCTTCCATCTCAGGATGAGAACCTATAAGCTTCGCTGCCCAAGGTGGACGAACCTTTAGCAACGCTGACATCACCCGTGCTTGAAGCGTATCACTAAATATTGCAATAATAGGAACAACAAGATTACTAGCGTGATAAAAAGGAAACTCCCTAACCTGTTCACGAGGTTGGGCTTCATAAGCCTTTCTCCACTTCGTGATTTTGGATTCGTGAAGTTCGTGAAGACCGTCTTCGAGGGCCAAGATTCGACTCTTCAAATGCCGTTTAAGTTTAGTTTCGGCATCCGAACCGACGGTCAACTTCAATGGAATAAAATCAGCCATTATCCGCGTTCAGCCTCAAGATTAGCCTGAGTGATAAGATCAGCTTGATGATTTGCTAAAGCAGTCACGGCCGCTTGAACTGCGGCTTCAACTTCGGAAGGAACTTTGTTGCTAAGACTTGCTAGAAACGGCTGTAGAAATGAAAGCCCAAGACCAATAAGCTCCAGCATTATAGCACCCCTTTTAGATCGGTTGAGGTTTGATTGTATGATGCGATAGCAGCGTTAATTTTAGCGACTGCCTGTGTATAAGTCGGAGTCCCCTTCGCGGGAGCATCGCAAGAACCTTTAGCATTGAAGTTCGGACCGGAGCAGTAAACTTCAACGGCGTCGATGATTAAATCCTTAGCTGCGATTGCTTTCGCAAGATCAGCACAGACGGTACTCTTAGCACCAGTCGCACATTCCGGATGCTGAACTTTAATACTATCCGTGAAGCCCTTAGCAGCAATAACTACGTTATAGGCATCTTGTTCGATCTTCGGACAGCCGCTTAGAAATAACACGAGAGTTCCAATAGCGATAGCTGAAAGCTTTTTCATTTCTTCTCCTCAGGGTTTGAAGCCGTAACTTGAAAGGATGCTACTTGATTTTGGCCGCTAGTTGGAGTCCGACCAGTTAAAATTAAGATTAAGGCACCAAGAACTGTACTTACTGAGCCGGTCATAAATGAAATAAAGGCGATAGCCTCCATGGAGTCCGTATCGTGATGAAAGATATGAACTGCCATAGTAGTGGTGCTAAACCAGAGAATTAGCACCAGAACTAAGAGAATCATCTTATCCGAATTATGAGACCACCATGATTCTTTCATTATCCGTTCTCTTGTTTTCCGATAGGATTAGAAGAATCTCCGATTCCTGATCCAGGAGCAGAAGAGCCTGCGGAGCTAGATTGTAAAGTAGGACGGCTACGACCACCAGCCCAAGGGTTCTTACCAGTTCGAGCAGCATCAATATCTTGACCGACTTGAGTTCCTTGACCCCAATCTTTAGCAGCTCCACCAAGTTTCTTAGCTACGCTCATAAGACCAGTTAGAAATCCGGCCATTTTAGTGTACTCCTACGGAGTAGGGTAGGTTGATTCTTCGAGCACCAGCGGCGTTCGCTGCTTTCCAAGCCATCTCTCTTATATACCCTTGAGGCAATCTAAGCATCTGCGGAGCATACGCCAAGGCGTCGAGAACATCTTTATAACGACCCTTCGGGAAGGTCGTAAACTCGCCGTAGAAATCTTGCTGCCTTCGCTGTGCCCAAAACTTATGAGATTCGAAAATAGGAGAGAGAACATTCCGTATGCGGAATTCCTTCTTTTTGGTTAGTTCACCGTCACCGGTGTCGATTTCGCCCTCAAGAGGAATAACCTTAACGTATTTTCCTTGAGTTTTATTCACATAGTCGATATGATGAATGATATATTTTTGCGCAGCATAACCCTCTACACCAACTTTACGAAGTTTCCATTTATCGCAAAGTTCGTAAATTTTAGCATAAAAAGTATCATAACTAGCTGCTTGAGCCCAAGTATCAATAAGGTAAAAATCGCCGTCACTAGATAAACCAACAACATTAATAGCATGACGACAGCGGCCGCTAGAAGCGTTACCACTATGATTCGGGTCCACGACCATGCAAAGGTTAAGATGATTGACGGAGAGATTCTTTTTGACTTGACCATCCATAACTTCGTGATAAATAGTCCATTCTTCAAGACCATTTTTCACTTCCTTCTCTAAACGGAAGTATCGAAGATCGTCGGGATGGAAGTCTGCGTTTTCTGGGGCGGCAGGGTTATTTAGAAACTGACAGCTATAAAGATAGTTACCAAGTCTTCTACGCCACTTCTCAAGTTTCAGCTCGTTGAATTCTTCCGGAAAGATAGGCGTGTCATTAGGATGGAGGTCACAGCATCCGCCCATTGCTGAGTGAGTTGTAATACGAAACTCAGGCTCATGTTCACGAATGTGAGAGTTAAGATCAGTATAACCCCAACGGTTACCAATAACAAGTTCATCGTTCTCTTCAACCGAATCTTCGTTTTCGAAGGCACCGACCATGAGCTTATGATATTCAACGGTCTTGTCCATTATAGAGATTGATTCAATAGCCTTCCGGCCCACGAGGTCGTCTTCGACAATCATTCCGTTATAGTGTCTAGACTGAAGGGCACCCCCGACCCCGAGAAAATCAAAGGTGCCCTCCCCATGTCCCCCAGAGCGTGCGGCGGCTGCCAAGGGAATCCGTTGGTGCAGAGAAAAGTTTGACCAGGTCTCCGATGAAGTTGGGATTATTTCCGGGAAGAGGAAGCGGAAGATGGAATTAGACTCGTAATGGAAAGATATTCTACGACCAAGCTTGGATGCGTTAGTAATATTTTCACTAACGAGGAGATTTCGGGCTTCGGTCCGATGAACGCGAAGTAGCCACTGTAGAAACTCATCTGAGTAACCGAGCCTCTGAAATTCTCTAAGATCGGACTCATTAACGGGTAAGACGCGCCAGATAGGTAAACCTTCAGAGCCAATCGTTGATTTAAAGTGGTCGCGAGGCCATTCGACAACGTCTTTAACTCTGTCCCTTTCGAGGAACGTACATAGCGGCTCATGGAGATGATCTACAAGTCGTCTTCTCTTCAACCCAACCTTAATAAAGTAGAATAGACTACCCAGGCAGTTTATCCTTAGAGCGATCCGAAATTCCTCCCCCTTTTTCCCAGTCAACGATACTGGCTTGAATGTCGCTAAGTAAGAAGTCGGCTGAGTTAGGGTTGTCAAGTGGGTAGATTCTATCTACTTCATCATTCTCTGATTTCTTAATCCAATTACAATTAGCACAAAGTATCTGATACTTTTCACTAGAATTTGGATCGGATAGAATAAACTGAAAAATCTTTATTGCTCCTACCTCTTCCCATTCCATCGTCCCTTTTCCATGAATATGATCGAACTGTAATGCTCTAAAATCTGAAAACCCACATCTAGCACACTTACCTCCAAGCTTCTTAACGGCTAGAATTCTTAGAGCTTTATAATAAATTCTTCTCTTTACAGCCTGACCTCTCCGATACCTAGCCTTTGATAAGTCATTCATCGCCATTTTTGTGCCCTCATCTAAATTCCGCTACTAACGTAGCGGCGCCAATTTTTGCCCTCCTGTCAATATGCAGGAGGTCTTAGCGTGACAGTATGGGCACTGGGCCAGAATTGGCGAAAACTGGCGATCCAGATTTATAACGCAGCACTAAGACCTCCAACTCGTTAAACTGGCGTACTAGCCGTTACTAAAAAACTCGCGACTGGATTAGGTCCGAGCGCCGGAATCGTTAGTGTAATCGTTCCCATAGCCGTTTTGATAATGCCGTCCATAACAGTCGCAACGTAGTTTCCAGGCAAAGCCGTAGTCGCAAAGGCTACTCCAAGGGTTAACCCATCAGTCGAAGGCGTAACGGTTACACCTGCGGTTGGTTCGATTGACCATTGAGGGACGTCTCCGCTTGGAAGAGTTGTGGCAACTCCGTTTGCGTCGAGGGGTGAAGCCGTTAAAGTGGTACTTTGACCAGGATTAATATTCACTTTTGTTTTTTCCTTTGCATATAGCGTTTGAGGTCTCTTTTAAGGTAATCACTAAAAGGCATCTTACAAAGACTACAGGCGATTTCTCCTCTTATCTTGAAATCAGCAGAGAAGTTATGACAACAAGTCTTAACATTCACGACAGGTCCCCATTTTCACATCGAATAGTTTCGTTTACTTCTGGTGCATGACAGTGAGTTTTCCAAGGGCCTTTACCTCTCATGCTGCCGCCCGGACCACGGCTCTGAGCTCCGCTCGTAATTAGTGAACGGTTTTCGGAAGGCTTCGAGGCAAAGTCGATACAGGACGGATAATCCGGATGCTCGAAGGTCTTTCCTGCGTCGATATGATCCCCAGAATCGTGATGTCGGCTCATGTGTTTAGTCTCCGAACACTAACGCCTAGTGTGATGATAAACATGGTGATCTGCGATTCGTTTGGCGAATTCGAATTGATTTTGTCGTGATTGAAAGCCACATTTGCAAAAGACAAAATATTTATAAAATTGCGTAGCATCTCCTGACTGGTCTTTAATCGTAACGACATGTCCTAGAGGACCTTCTACCAAGATGTCCGACGCTGGCGCTTCCCGCGGAACGCTGACTGCGGGGTCTTTACCCGTAGGGAGGGATGAATTGACCGCGGAGGCTTTTTGGGGTTCTTTATTGGTGACGACTCTTTGCGGAACATTTGGCACCTTCGGGAGTGAACTCATTTTATTGAAGCCTCTTCTTAGTAAGTTCGCTTGCGGTTACATCAGCTTGACGGGCGGTTTCATCCATCAAAGATTGTGGGATCGTAAGTAATCGTCCTTCTTCGTCGGTAGGACCGGACTTTCTTTCGAGGTCAGGGGCAACTCTATCCGGGTCTCTTTTAAGGATTTCAACGCTTGCGGCGAGAGCAGTCCGTAGGTCCCGCCGTTGATTGACAGCATCAACAAGGCATCTGAGTGCAGCCGGGACAGCATTGCGGACCTCCTGACGGAGTGGTTCGATCTGCCCAGCCAAGGCTAGATCCATCTCGGTTAGTTGGCCGATAAGAAGAGCTTCTTCAACTTCTTTATATTCCACCTTGTCACAAATAAATTTAAGTGCGGCCGGAGTAATTTTGAGAATCTCTGCGATACGAATATCTCGTAATCCGGCGATCCGATAACGGGCAATTTGTTCGATTCTAATTTTCGTTTGCGCGTGAAGCGTTCCGGGCGTCGGGCCGGGTCCTTGAGTTCCGCTAAACGAAGTTCCGGATGTGTTCGCGGCGGCGCCCGACCCACTCTGTGAATTCAAACCATCTACCCTAATCTTGGTGGTCATCTTGATTTTAAGCGAAGCTACACTACTCGCGTCGTGACGAGTGTCTCATATCTTCGATGTGATGTCAAGTACTTCTATCTTCTTCATAATCTACAACATACAAACGATATTCGACTTTCTTCATAAATATCTCCTTCATATATACTCGACATTAACTCCGCATCCATTTAGGAACTAAACATATACAAATCCACTTTCCCGCTAGGGAAGGAAAAATTTTTCGTGGAAAAAGTGATTTCTAGAAATATGGAAAAATTATTTGTGGATGATGTACACTCATTTCTATTTTCACGTTTTTTGAGCCTTAGGGTCCTCCGACAAGTAATTTCTACGTCTGATAACATCCTCTTCGAGTCCCAACTGCGGACACTATATATGAGAGGTGAGAGACAACACCTCCAATCCATTCGTCAAGCGAGTACCTTCGGTACTTCGTATGAATAGCGAGAGTACTATTACGCTACATACGTTAACGAGGTGAACCGCTATGGCGAACAATGTTGAACTGTTTACGACTCGGTCTGGGAAACAGGTTCCTATTCCGGAGATTAAACTCCCTTCAACCGTTATGACCTCGGTCATGCGGCTGCAAGAGGACTACGCTCTGCGAGGGCAGAAGCTTTCGCTTACGGGAGTAGTCTTGGAGATGCTCGCGGTCGGCAAGGATACCATCGAACGGAGATGGAATCAGGCCGCCAAGAACAAGGAACTAAGGAACTCTGGGAAGGCTGTGCGAGAATATATTCGGACACAGTCGATTCTTGGCAAGCCGCTTGATCCTTCGGAGATAGCGCGTCTTGCTGGGATGCAAGTGCCAGAGCCTTCGGCCGTCGAATCCGAGGAAGAGACCATTCTCGACGGAGACGGACTGACCGATGAACAGCTAGAGGCTGCGACCAACCCTTCTGGCGTCGCATGATCTCTAGGCGAATGTTGAGGCTTAATTGCCGAAGGCATTCGCTGGGCGAATGGATAAAAAGGAGTCATATGGCGATAGCCTGGATGTTTTACACCCTTCATTGGCTATCTTGGCTGCCATATATTGCCGTTATTGAGACCGTTATAATTGAATGGTTTCAATCTCGGAGGGAGGAGAATATATGGCTAAAGATATCCTAAGACAAGTCTATCGGCAGAAGGCCAACAGCGATAGCAAGGCTCTTCCTACACCATCTACGATCCGTGAACCTTCTAACGGCGAAGCCGAACGGCTCTACGTTCCGGTTGGCTACCGAAGGTTGGTTTGCTTTCACGAAAAGTTATATTTCGAATCCTGCAAGGCTTGCCGTCGGACTAAAACGGACGGTCAACGTAATTTCGAAGTCTATCTCTCTCGTGGATAGCACCGCACACGTCGAGTGTTAGCTCACAGTATAGTTATTTTAATATTTGTGAGAGATGTGACTGTGACAAGACTGACGCTAATAGCTATCGCTCGTCTTATCAACAACTTAGCAAGCAGTCACTCTCTATGCGTGCGCAGTCTCAAAACTAGCGCGCAAGCTCTTGAAAACAAACAACATAAAAGCTCTTGACAAACTCCTAGAGATGCTGTAATCTCGTTAAATGTTGTTGGGAGCTAAACGGAATGATAAATAAGAGATGTCCGCGGGCGGAATGCGGATCGACACATACCTACGCGGTACCGTCAAGAGCAAAGACGAAGGTTGGGGAGGATGGGAAGGTTGTTTTGGATGAAGAGACGGGCGAGCCGATGAAAATTATGTGTCGGCGTTGCCGTAATTGTGGTAAGGACTATTATGACGACGGCAATGATAGACGCGTAGCCAACCTGCCGAGAGACCCAGCGATGCGTAAGAATATAGAAGATATTCAAAAGCGGTATGGCATTGAGGCGAAATGATTTGCTCCTCATGTAATAGAGAGGGTGAGCATTGCCCTGGATGTGGGTCTGTTAGCAAACACCCATTAATTCAGAAGACCACCTCCGCGGCTGGTATTCTAAAGATTGATGTTCGGTATTATCGTTGTCGCAAGTGCGGCGTTGAGTATGGCTGGCTAAAAGCCAAATTCTACGAAGTAGAATGCTGCGCTCCGCCAATCGCCAAGATCATACCGGTAAAGGATGATCTACAAAAGTTTGTTGAAAGAATAAATGAGGCCATTTGCTTTATCCGTTCCTACGGAGGTACAATTGAATTCAAAAAAGGAATCCTCGAAGAACCAATCGACCCAGATGCGCAGGAGAATAGCGAAAAACTTGGGAATAACGGTAAGGACGTTAAACAAACGTCTGAACAATCTACTCAATCAGATTCCACTGGAACTGAAAGAGATATCAGAGATATACCGGAAGGCTTCACTCTCAACGAAGAAGGCCAACTAGTTCCTCCCATATCTTCCGACGACCTCTTCGAGGGGATGAAAAAGCGCTCCGAACAAAGAGATAACGATGATCCGAATAAGAATTAAGCTCCGCTTAAAAGAATGGATCATAAATCATTTCTTTCCACGATGGATGCCAAGGCATGAGGAAATAACCTTAAGGTTAAAACGGCTACGCGAAGCGAGGTAAACTTATGAAAGTTCGTATTATCTTAGAAGTCGAAGACAGTGATTTGAATCAACAGGAATATGGATTTAAGGAATTCCTCGACGCCGAAGTTATTCCTCAGGCGGAAGATTTGGGCTTCTCTATAGAAGTTAAATCAATCGAGGAAATTAAGTGATTAAAACCTGCAAATACTGCGCTCGCCAAGAGCGTAGCTGCGATGAATGCAAGCAACCGGTCATTTGTCGCACCGTTTCGGAGGTCCTTCCGGATAAGCCATATAGGGTTATGGCAACATTCCTCCTATGCACTAATATAGAATGTAAGGAATACGCTCATTTCAACCGTGAAGACGGCCGTTTTATCGAAACTTTCACTTGCGATTCCGTAGCCTGTAAGGAACGGGCAAAGTATTATAATCCGGAAGTGTTAACTTCATAAACATAAATGGCATTATTCGTTTCAAGGGTTCCAACTGTAGTTAAATTCAAAAAGGAAGGTAACAAAAAGATGTCAAAGCTAGCTAATGAAACATACGTCCGAATCGACTACGTGACGAAGGAGAACGTTCATGATTTCGTCATAGTAGATGAATCGAACGTCGAAGACAAGCTTGCGGAACTGACTGAGAAGGGCGCTGTAGGAGAGGTGAAGTTTACTCAAACCTTCGGTGTTCACGAAGTATCCGATGAGAGTCCATTGGATGATTTGGCTTCACTCGTCGGGAATCAAACCGAGCAAGCAAATATCATTAATCGGTCTCTTCGAATCAAGCAAATGAAACACAAGACCGATTTGATGTCAAACGACAATTTCACACCAGTTGAAGGCATCTACGACCTCGCAGACGTTGCGGCCGCAGTATCCGAGCGTAAAACGGCTTCGCCCGAAGCCAAGGCCGCTCGTGCGTTGTCGAAGTTGGCTGGTTTTGAAGTTACTCCAGAAGCGCTTGCCGAGATTCTGCGTGCAATGAATCCCGCCGCGGGCGCTACTGCGTAAACGAGTTCACTTCGTGTTAAAAGTATGACGACTAAGGAGACAGGCCATGCCTCATAACGTCGAATCATACTCTTATACACGAAGTGCCGCACGCCATAGCGGGCTATTAGGAGGGAGGCACAGCCTTCCCCGGTTGCTCCCTCCTTTTAGTTTTTCGAGATAGAAGTCTTGACTAGCCTAGCTTCGCTAAAATGCGTCCAGTCAGAACGCACAGACTGGCCATTGGTAGCCTCCGATGCAACAGGCTAACCCAATCCGAAAGAAACTAGGCTAGTCGAGAGTTTTATTTCACTACGTGAGGTTTAAAATGTCAATATACCCGAGAAAGGTAAGAGTACCGGATATAGATTTCCCTCATAAGTTTAAAATAAATCCAACCGCAGGCACAGCCTATTGGAATAATGAGCGCGGAAAGGAAATAACTGTCGGAGAGCCGATAAAAGTTAAAGATGCTCCTTACGGCTACGAAGTACATGAGGGATGTGATACAGAGTATTTATGGCCAGTCCTTGAGGATAACGGAGTAGTACGGCACTCATCAATATTATACTTAGCTTGCTGTCATGTAATAGATATAGGAGACTAGCTATGGCCAAAGTAATGATCTACTGGGATGTCAAAATCCAAGCCTACCAGCTTAAAATGAAAACGGATTTTGACCGAATTGAAAAGGTCGTAACCTTTCTCAAACAGGCCATCCCACATTCCGACAGAAGTTGGGACCAGAATACCAAAACGTGGACCTTTATCGAGAAGTACCTTGACGGCGTGGACAAGTTTTGTAAACTCGTTTATGGTGCTCAAGAGGTAGCAGTCCTAAACCGTCAAGCCGTCGAGGGTCAGTCGAAACAGTCCGTAAATCCGCAGGTAATGATAACCGGAATCGACACAACTTTGTTGGAGTTTATGAAACTCCTCCCATACGAAGCGGCTCAAAAGGCCTATAAGGCAGCCTGTTTCGTTCTTCACCCCGATAGAGGAGGAAACATGGAATTAATGAGTAAACTAAACGTCAGTTGGCAGAGGATTGAAAAGGAGGTTTATCATCAATGATAGATTTTACGGACGAAAAGTTTGCTCGAATTGAGGATGAAGTGAGAATTTACAACGAAGGGAAACTAAAAGAGTTCATGCTCTTAGTGAGAGAGGCGGCAAGCGAGAATAAGTACGAAGGATGTGACGAAAGCTGGGATTTTGTCGAGGAATATGTAGAATGGCTTCAATTTGCGTAGAAAGGAAAAAATCGCTATGGCAGATATAGTAACCAAGAATAAAATCTCTGTAACAAAGGGCGGTAGCCTTCACGCCCGTATTGCGGAAGCGGAGCTTCGTTCCGAAGTAGCACCTTCGATAGTCGAGGGCTTCGTAAACATAAACACTCTGCCTAACCGCCTCGTTATAATGATCGACCAAAGCGGTTCAATGAATGGTGAACCAATCAAGCTTCTTGAAAACGCAGTTCAAGATTTCATTCAAAAGTCCAATCAGCAGGACACGGCGATAGCTATTGAAAGTTTTCCAGAATCAACCTCAATCGAAATGACAAACGACAAGATGAAACTTTGGATGCTCTGCATGGGATTAAGAGCGTCCGGAGGAACACCGATGACTGATTGTATGAATCGCTGTATTAAAATGAAAATGACGCGAGCTATTCTAATCTCCGATGGTCAACCAGATTACTCACCAATACAGACGGCGAGAGATTATGCCTCAAGAGAAATTCCCATCGACACAGTCCATATCGGAGATTCAGAAATGGGAGTAGATGTCCTTAAGGAGATTTCCGAAATAACCGGAGGTCTCTTCGTAAAATTCAAAGATATTCGAAGTTTTTCAACTGCTTTCGCATTTCTCCTCCCAGAAACACGGGCGCAAGCGGCCCAGTTGTTCCTAACCGCTGGAGCTAATGAGGTAAAATGACCTTACCTCCTGACCAACTCGGAACTTTAGCGAAGCTCCAGCTAAAGCTAAGCTCGCTTGGAGTTGATGGCCACTTCCTTCCGGAAGTAAAGGTAGGACCAATTGTCACCCTTTACAAGTATATTCCTACTAATGCAACTAAAGTTTCACAAGTCGAAAATCGCGCAGCAGATTTAGCGCTTGCACTCGGTGTGGATTGTGTTCAGATATCAAGATTGGCGGATAGCGTTGGAATATTTGTCCCGAACAAAGAGCGTAAGCTCTTGGAATTCAAAAACGCCGTAGGAGCTGTATGGAACTCCAAAGCCAAAATCCCAATCCTTTTAGGAATGGATCACAACGGAGAGACGATAGTCGAAGACTTAACCCTGCTACCGCACCTTCTAATAGCCGGATCGACGGGTGGCGGGAAGAGTACGCTTTTGAACTCCGTAATATCCTCCTTAATGTATTGTCGGTCTTCAGACGATATAAAATTGGTCCTCGTTGATACGAAACAGGTTGAATTTACGCAGTTTCAAAATGCTCCTCATCTTCTCTATCCCGTCGTAACATCAGTTAGATGGGTAATTGATGCCTTAGATGATTTGGTATCTGACGTTGAAACCAGACTTCAATTCATGGCACGGACCGGATGTCAAAACATCGCTCAGATGCACGAACGTGGAAAGAAGCTTTCCTACGTCGTTCTTATCATTGACGAACTCGCAGATATTCTTCAAGACGAAACGAGGGATGAAAATGAAGAAGGAAAGCCGATCGGAAAGAAATACGGTAAACAAGCGGAATATCTCCTTGGAAAGATAGTCCAAAAGGCTCGTGCAACGGGTATCCACGTTATCTCTGCGACTCAGCGAACAAGTGTTAGAGTTGTCGAGGGAAATATCAAGTCTAACTTCCCTGCTAGAATCACCTTTAGGCTCCCATCGGAAGTGGATTCAAGAACCATCTTGGGAACTTCTGGCGCAGAGCAACTACTCAGTCAAGGCGACATGCTTTTCGTTAGTCCGAATAACCCAACGATTAGACGTATTCACGCTCCATACGCCAGTATCGAAGACATAAAAGCCGCAGTCGAAATGGCTAAAGTTAATGAATCTCGAAGGGAGGTTAGTCGATGAAACCGACGAAGGGTATTCCAAATCCATCAGTCACATTCGATATTCCGTCAAAGCCGGTAACGGGGCAGACGTTTGAGGAGTGGGAGAAGTCAGGACTGCACACCTTAGCAGACGCTTGGAATGCCGGATTACACGCCGCCCTTGCGAGCAAGGAAGCTGAGATTGCCAATTGGAAGGACATCTCAGGGCAAGCACATGATGTCGCTGAGGAATTACAAAAGGAACTCGCCGAGCTGCGCTCACCGGGACCATGCGGGAAGCATCCGAAGATGTTCTACCACACGCATACAGATTCATGTTATGGGAAAATCCCCGAGACGGAAGGCACCGAAGAGTACCTACGTTGTAGGTTAGTCGCCGGTTGCACCCTCTGCGCCGAACTCGCCTCAGTCGAAGCTCGTATCGAGGCTGCAAAGAAGCTGGCGGATGCCGCAGACACACTAGCGTGGGCCGCAGAAGTTGAGCTGGATCGTAGCAATCGGACACGCGAATTCGTTTATCAGCACCGAGAGAAAGTACGGCACTGGATTAAAACGATGCGCGAACTTCTACGCGCTCTCGGAAGGAAGGTCGAGCCATGAGATTGACACTGGAACAATGTAAGCAGCGCCGCCAAATCGTCGAAGAGATGGTCCGCACAGGAGCATCGGATTCTCAATTCTCGGTGCTCTATAGGAGGGAGTTAGATGCACTCGATACTATCGACGCCCTCACCGCCGAATCAGCTTCAATTTTGCAGCGAGCGACTAGCTGCGGTGACGCCCGGCGAGAACTTGAGTTGCAGGTTAAAAGACTCACCGCCAAACGCGATGTAGCTAGCGGGCAGGCGCTGCGGGAAGCAGACAAGCTCTCTGAGGCATTCGGACTAGAGTTACTCTCTAAGGGTGATAAGCATGGATGGTCGATTTGCGACGATTTCGGCCATCGGCTACGCGCCCTCGACCCATCGGCGGTAAAGACGGCTGAGGAGCACGACAAGCAGATTCACCATCAAGGCGTTGTGTGGATGCTAGAAGAGATAATTTGCTCATTACGGGGCTATCCAGATCACGGCGGTGATATTCAGGTGATGACGGAAGTTGAGCGAATTGCAGCCGAGGCGCGGCGGGATGCGCTCGCAGCAATGCTAAGCGTTCAGTCAGTCGTGGAGTTCTACCTTAAGCGAGAGATTAACTCACCGTCGAATCATCAGGAGTTTGCCCGGGAGGCTCAAGATAAGTTAGGCCGATTCCATGCGGCTATGGGTGCGCTCGCTGCCCTTCCCGCGTCAGGGCCGGTAGCACCGCCGCCTAACCCACCTAGTGCTCTAGGTAGCGGTCTAACAGGGCAAGCGGAAGCCAAACAACCATGAGTTCCGCGATTTTCTGTTTAGGTTTCATTATTGGCAGCTTACTCGGATATTCACTTGGCTATAGTGACGGGAAACTCTTCGCCAAGGAAATGTGTCTATGGGAGCGATTCGATAGAATTATTAAGCAAATTAAGAAGGACTCGAATTGAGTTGGGCGCTCGCTACGAGACGCATCCTAGGACAAGGCGTCAACGTAAACGAACGAGCGTCCTACTGAGTTCGAGCCAAGTTGGGAGGGGGATGAATGAAAGATACGAATTGGATAGCACGTGTAGCCGCAAAGAAGGTCGGTGACAAGTTGACGGTCGGCGAGTCGCAGCCAAGTAGCTCCAAATCACGCGAGCGTCAGCAATGAAAAAGAATCTATACATAGCCGCAATTGAGCGCCGAATGAATCGGCTACGAGCGCCCATAACAGAGACGTTTCGAGATCCGGCATCCGGTCGCAGCGAGACAATCACGAAGGGCGAATGGCAAGGGTCTATATTCGAATTCGAGCTATTTAGTTCGCTCCTGAAAGAGTTTCAGGAGATAGCAAAAGACGCGAACGAATCATGGATACCTGGTAGGCTCGGCACCGCCTGCCGAACGATAAAGGGCGGACAAGTAAGTAAGGAAGGTATAAGATGAGAAAGTTACTCGTCGGATTGTTGTTCACATTCGCATTCGCAATCGCGCCATCACTTCACGCGCAAACGTGTAATCAGACTCCATTCAATTACTCGGCTGGGGGTATCGGCTCGACCGTTACCGTGTTCATTCCTGGCGACGGCTCTCCAGGCTCAGGCTGCACAAAAATCTACATCGACATCGTGTCAGCGATATTGTCCGATCAGACGGAGAATTGTCTGCAACTCTTCACCATAACGCAGGGTGTAATTGGCAGCAACATCACCGTATATCGAGATATGCTCCTCACGTCAACCGATACCTCCGATCATCAAATTTCCCGGCTGCCATTCCTCGGACCGTTCCTAGCTCCGAATTGGCTATGGTTCAGCGGGCATACGGGAGGAGGACTACAATTCTCCGGGCACTGTCCCAATAGCTATGAGTTCATCAATGTAGTGGGACATTACGCGCCATGAAGTATGGGGGAAGTAGTGGGGAATGAACGGTAACGGAGACCGGGAACTCCGCTCAAGGGGAGGTAAGACAATGAAACGAATATTGGCAATGATGCTGTTCGTACTCGGCATGGCAATTGGGGTATCAGCGCAATCCGATCCACTTCCAATCACGGTCGGGATAGTCGCCGATGCAGGTCAGGCGTTCTACGGTCATCCGAATCTCTATTCCGTTCCCGTCACCGTCGGAGGAGCGACTGGAACGATGTGGTTATACCCGCAGGCGTGCAATTCATCTGGAGTCTGCGGCTGGGTATTCTTCCGTTCGCCGCTCGAAGGGCCGAACGGCGGATTTGCCACAGTGACGGACTATTACGCTACCGCGTTCGATTCGATGGGACGACCTACCTCATTGTTTATAGCCTTTACAATTACGAACGCTGCACCTTGGCTACCATCCGACCCCGACAATAACGGTGACGTAGATCAGGTGACTGGGAGCTTCACGATCAACTTCAATTACTTCTATACGGGCGCTGGCCGGGGCCGAGGTTGGCATGAAGGTATTACCGGAGGTAGCGGCTCCCAAACTATAACACAAGATTAAAACCTTTCCCTAGCCATCCTTGGATGGTCAGGGTGAGTTTTTAAGAGGTGAAAATGATAGAAGTTCCCGAGAATGGAGAAACCCTGTGTTTCTTCTGTATAAATAAAGCTCAATCGGCGCTTTGTAAAACTTGCCAACGTCCCTACTGTTCACATCACAAATCGGAAATGGATGATTCCTTATGTGTTGAATGTGTAAACACATCTAATACTTTAGTAAAATCCGAAGAACTCGTTGACGAGGAAGGGGTCCATAAACAAGGTCGTCACATAGTGTTAAGTGGCGAAGCCTGGATGCGCTCGCGCGAACTTATATCAAACATGACGGACGTGGAACTTGAAGCCAAAATTAAAGCATATCAAGAAGCGGTTTGGGAAGCAGAGAAAGTCCTGGACTACAGAAGAATTATGTTGGGACAAGCGCAGCATGAAGGTGCTGAGAGATATTCTAAAAAGCTTAGTCGCCTTCGACTCATCAAGGCGGTCGATAAGACTCATCACGTTGCCGGTTCCACTGTCAAAGAGAAGTCAGAAAATATTAAAGGAGCGTTGGGTGCATTATCAAAACTCGGACTTAAAAAGGATCAAATAGCCCAAATCCTTCTAAAGCTTGCCCAAAAGAAGAATCAAAATGAATGATAAAATTAAACCAGGAGAACTCTACCGCATTCGCGACGACGGAAAATGGGAGATTTATCTCGACGCCACGATATGCGGAAGCTTTGGGCAATGTCCAGATTTGTTCAAAGAATCCTTTGTAAACAATCTTTCTCCAAAAGGAGACCGCCCTTTCGCTCGCGACCTTGGTTCATGGTGGTCGAAGGTGATGGAATCAATCTACCATAATCAGTTTAAGGGAACCTTCCTTGAACCAAAACAAATCGTAGATATAGCTACACTCCATTGGTCCGAACTACGAATGAACGAACTCGAAGCTCTCCATCCGCGAGCGTGGAAAGAATTTGGCGGCCAGTACGGAGCCTTAACGATGATCGCAGATTACGCTTCGCGGCAGCTTCCAATTGACTACAAAACTTGGAAAATCATCGCCGCTGAGGCTTCCTTCGGAAGAAACCGAGAGGTAAAAATTGGTGAGACTAACAAAGTCATTCTATATTGGATGGGTCAACCCGATCTCTTCGTTGTATCTAACGATCGCATCATGCCTGTTGATCATAAATCGCTTGCTTCTATCGAGCCTTTCACGGCTCGTAAATACAAACCTCATATACAAATACCTGGATATATACTCGCTGGTCAGACTCTTCTTAAAAGTCTCGGAGAGAATCTCCCGTGTGACCGTGCGATTATAAACTGCGTCGCTAGAAAGGATTCAACGTCAAAAGACGGAGACATAAAGAAACCTCGCTTTAAGCGTTTCACCATCCAATATACTGAAAGTGAACTCGAAGAGTGGCGAAAGATTCGCCTTCGTCAAGCCGAACTAATACGCGAATGCTTCGAAACTGGCCTATGGCCTCGAAACGAATATCAATGTTCCTATATGTGGGGCCGTCCATGTCAATTCCAAAATTTACATGAAAAACCGCCCGAAATCCGTGACGTTATTATCAAATCGGATTACATCAAAAAAGCTCCTTGGATACCAGGGAGGACGGAGAAAGAAGAGGAGAAAGCATGAGTACAAGCCATGAATGGGCAAAAGAACTACATGAGACAGCAGATTTTCTACTCTCTAAGCCAAAGGTAGAGATTGGAAAAATTCCTGAAACAAGAGGATGGTTTTTTAATGAAAAAGAAGTTTTTCTAAATTTAGTTAGGGCTACAAAGCCTGGTCGAAAGGAAATGTCAGAAAACTACGTAGATTTCTACCCAACTGGTGCACATCTTCAACTAACAATAAGTCGTAACTTAGTTTGTCGAAGAATAAACCCTGAGTGGGAATGTGAACCTCTTCTATCTCAAGAAGAAGATGCTTCCTTGGAGGCTAAATGATCGAAGGTCGTAACATGGAAACAGAATCTTCAACTGGCCGACTTCGCGTAGCAATAATCGGTCCGGAGAAGAATGGTAAATCCGTTCTCGCTTCCACAAGTCCCGGAATAAAGCTCTTCTTGGACTTCGACCAACGAGCCGAAGCCGTGGCTGGAAAGAAAGGCGTTTACGCCATAACCTTCAAAGACCCTGGCGGTATAAAGATGCCAGAGGCAGCGGAGGAAGTTTTGGATGTTATGACTGGTCTTACGTCCTCTCTTGATTTAAGTCAACTAAAAACAAAGAAAGGACTACCAGTCTTTCCTCAGCTAAAATCACCAACAATAATAGACGGTGTCATCTTCGATTCGATGTCCAGCTTCGCTAAGATGATGATGGATTATGAAACTTACAATAACGCTGATCTCTGTCGAAAGGTTAAGATCGGACCAGGACTTGAAGTCAGAGTCCCTCGAAACTACGATGCATGGCGAGCCGAGATGGACGGAGTCGGGTCAGCCGTCTTTCAGGCATTCGCTCTTCCAATTAATGTGTTCTGCATTTTTCACGAAGTAGCCGAAGAGGCTTTGGATTCAACAGACGAGAAACCAAAATACACTGGTAAAGTCTCGATCTATCCCGTAAGATATAAAAGTTTACTTAAATACTTCAACGAAGTTTGGCGTGTTCGTCTCACTCCAATTCCATCCCAGTCTGGCCAAAGGTATCTCCCGAGAGTTTACCCTTTGCCAGATTATACGATGGATGCAGCCACGACGATGCTTTTGGATCCAGTTGAAGAACCGGATATTGAGAAAATGATTTTGAAACACAAGTCCCGAAATGGGAATAAGTAAAAATAAAAGGAGAATAAAATGCCGAGAATGTCGTTTTCAAAAGAAAGTTTGGAACAAAAACCTCCGGTTGAAGAAGGACTTTATGAACTTCGACTCGAAGGATTTGAGCCAAAGTTTTCGAAGGAAAAGACCTCAACAAACTTAAATCCGATTGTTAAGATTGTTAATCATCAAAAGGAGACTGGCCGTCGAATTTATGACAATCTCAACGCCGGCGCCCCTTGGATTATCGAAGCCTTCTGTCATGCCTTTGGATTTGAGCTTACTCCAGACGGGAACGGTGGCTTCACTATGCCAGGAGACTTTAATGGTCCTGAAGAAGACCCATCTCACTGGGACTACGTCGGACCGCTAACTGGCTGCGTAGCCAAGGCTTTTATTAAGCAGAAAACCTATAACGGGAAAACAAATCCCGCAGTCGATCAATGGATGTGCCAGGTCCCCGGATGCACGAAGAAGCATCCGCAGAATTTAGCGAAGTAGTCCAAGGGGTTGAGCTATAACACTAAAGCGGAACGAGGGCTCTTTACGTCGTCCGAGGGCCCTCATTTCCGTTAGTGTTAAGGAGATAAACATATATGGAAATTCCGCAGAAAGTCCAGATCGAAGATATCCAAATATTAAACCGTATCCGAAAAGATTTAGGAGACATTCCGGGTCTTGCGAATAGTATTAAAGAAAACGGGTTAATCGAGCCAATCGTATTAACACACGATTGGGTAGACAACGGACCTATTCTACCGGCTGGTCCAATCGTAAAGATCATCGCAGGCGAACGCCGCCTAACGGCTCTCAAATCCCTCGGCTTGACCGAACTCGAACATGCCGTTCATTACGTCTGGAGATCGGAGCTTGAATCAAATGACCCGAAAAAGAAGCTCCTCGCGTCTTCGATCGAAATGGAAGAAAATATTCGTCGTAAAGATCTCTCGTGGCAAGAGCAAGTTTTGGGCAAACAGAAGCTCCTCACAATTATGCAGGAAATCCACGGAGCCCCAATCGTTGGTAGACCCTCAACTTCTGAAAAATCTTCTAGTCAGCCCGGGTTCGGGGTCAATAAACTCGCTGCAATGCTTAACGAATCCGCAGCTTCCACCTCCCAAGACTTAGAAATGGCTGCATTAATAACGAAGATTCCAGAACTCCAAAAAGCTCCCACTAAGGAAGAGGCTAAACGACGGCTCGAACTTGCTATGAAAATTGCTCTCGGAACTCAGAAACCGCAAGTAGTCACGCCTCTGCAATACAAGATTTTAATTGAATGTAAAGACGAAGAGGAACAACGAACTTTGTTAATTCAATTTCGTTCCGTTGGACTAAAGTGTCAACCGGTGGTGGCATGAAAATAAATATTGAGAAGACGGTCGAAATCGAAAAAACCCTTCGGGTCGAAATGCTCGGTTCGATGTTCGATCTTCCCATCGAAGATAAACTATCCGTTTGTCTAAGCGGAGAAGTTCCCTTGGAAGAAAGGAAATGGAATGTTGGACTCATCGTTGGGCCTTCGGGGAGTGGTAAGACTCTTATCCTGGAAAACTTCTTCGGAAAACCTGACCCTCTCACATGGGGAAATAAATCCGTGGTCGATGACTTTCCAGATGCGTCGATGGAGTCTATCACTGATGTTTGCCAGTCGGTCGGCTTTAATACAATTCCAGCTTGGCTTCGTCCGTACGAGGTTCTTTCAAACGGTGAAAAGTTCCGAGTTGAGGTGGCAAGACGTTTATTGTCCGGAGATAAGTCTGGAGATGACCCAATACTCATTGACGAGTTCACCTCTGTCGTGGACAGGCAAGTGGCCCAAATTACCAGTTACGCTGTAAGTAAGTATGTCCGAAGGACTGACAAGAAGCTTGTTGCTGCTTCTTGTCATTACGACATAATCGACTGGCTCCAACCAGATTGGATAATAGAACCCGGTGACCCTCTTCGCTTCCAATGGAGGGAGCTTCAATCAAGACCAAAAATTCAAGTTGAAATCCGTCGGGTCCGATATGAAGCTTGGGAGTTATTCGCTAAATATCACTATATGAGTCAGGATTTAAATAAGGCGGCGAGATGTTATGGACTCTTTTGCGACGGCAAGATTGCTTGTTTCGCTGGACTACTTACCCGTCCTCACCCACGGGTTACCGATATTATGGGAGTCAGTCGAGTGGTTACGCTTCCGGACTTCCAAGGACTCGGTTTGGCATATGTGCTGCTTGATGCCGTCGGCTCGGCCTATAAGGCTTTGGGAAAGAGACTTCATAATTATCCCAATCATCCGGCCTACATCCGATCCAATCAAAGAAGTCCAAATTGGATTCAGATTAAAGATTCAGGTTCCTTTAGCCCACGAAGAGGTAGTACAAGTACAGTTGGAGGCTTCGGAGGACGGAAGTGCGCAGTCTTTCTTTATGTTGGTGGAGTCATGAATTCGGAGGATGCGAAGAAGCTTATTAATGGAGATTAAAATGTCTGATAAAGCTCCCATCTGCGAACAATGTAATGCTCTAGGAGATAAAACCTTAGCTAGATTTCGTGTCTATCTGCAAAACTGCATGGTTGTTCTGTGTCATAAGCATACAACTCAACAGATAAAAGCCGGTCATATTATCAGAAAAACGAGGTGGTAAAATGGCCACACAATGCAATTCCGAAGGAGTAGCCGAATTCATCCGCCTCGTAGAGGAACTCTCCGAGTTAACGGAAGACATGTCTTCCTATGAACGAAAATTCATCGAAGATAACTTCGATCGAGCCGGAAAATACGGTGATAAACTACTCGTAACGGAGACTCAACTTGAATTCGTTCGTAAGCTCTACAGTCGGGTCTTCTGATTCTATCTTACGCTCCGCGTTAGCGGCTAAGAATCTTCGATACGTCGGAACTCGTGGACCCGTCGGAGCGCCAGTTTGTATTGTAGGAGAAGCTCCAGGAAAAGATGAAGACCGATTAGGTTTTCCTTTCGTTGGATATAGCGGTCAACTACTAGATCAAATGCTTTCG
>Ga0210405_10000575_pt1 | contig 47976 bp, 44 predicted proteins | sample IncBWH11MmetaG_FD_155492 | JGI IMG/M metagenome (GOLD analysis project Ga0210405, IMG submission 155492) | Forest soil microbial communities from Barre Woods Harvard Forest LTER site, Petersham, Massachusetts, United States - Inc-BW-H-11-M | ecosystem: Environmental > Terrestrial > Soil >...
GGACGGCACGCCCGCACAACTGTCGAAAACTCAACGGAGTGGAATTCAGCCACACACGGCCTATCTCGGGCGCACGGACCTGGCCCTTCTCGACTCTCATGCCCTGGCTGCTTCCAGTTTCTTTCCTACGAGAGTGGCGCAGTGCTGCACGAATTCCTGATGTTCGGTTGTGAACGCCGCGGGGAAGTGGCTGTCGATGTCGAGTTCTCCGACGACTTTGCCGTGGGCAAAGACTGGAACCACGATCTCAGACTTGGTTTCAAGCGAACAGGCGAGGTAGCGAGAATCTTTGGCGACATCGTCCACGACAACAGTCTGCCCGCTAGAAGCGGCTGCGCCGCAGATGCCCTGGTTGAGTGGGATGCGGGTGTGCGGTGTCATCGCGCCTTCAAAAGCACCCAGCACTAGAACCGGCGGCTTCGCGCCGGGTTCCAGCATGTAGAAGCCGACCCAGTTGTACTTGAGCATCTTGTCATGCAGAAGCTTCACCATGGTCCGCATGAGATCGTGGGCTGTGGGTGAAGATTCTGCCAACGCAGAGATTTCCGAACGTACTTCTTCCAGTCGAGTGCTCACGGGATTCATCTATCTTAGCCTAGCATGTCGGATTTTCAGCGTATGGACCGGGAACGCCAGTAATCTGCCGGATTCCCTTTGTGTGTGGGAACACGTCGGGATGAATCGCCCAAGCCAAAGCGTCGAGGCCTTGCAGCAGCGTGGGCGCAGGGGTATTTAGAAACTCGTCACGAATGCAGAAGACGCGGCCTGAGAGCGCGGCTGACGTTCGTTCCCATCCGCGATCGGCGACGATTTTTTCCAACGGAACGCGATTCCCAGCCCCGCACCAGGCGGCGATGATGACGTCGAGATTGAGGGCGGCAATTTCATCACTCGAGTACTGACGAGCGGGTGCTCCCGCGAAATCTCCTCCTGCCCCATAGATCAACTCTGCTACCCATGGTTGCGACGCGATGATCGGCTTCCCCCACTCCTCTCGGTCTTTTAGCCGTCTCGGTTCGCGTTCGGACAGCTTCGATGTGCTGTTGCATGGACCGAATTACTTCCTCTCTACGACTGGAAACTCCCACGGTTCCGGCAATGGTAGCGATGTCCGTATAGATATCGGTCAACGTTCTCGGAGCCAGTCCTAGGAATCGCACACCTGCCTTGAGAATTTCAGCGAGCGCTTTCTCCTGGAAGGGAACTGCCGCAATTACCAAGTCGGGATGCACGCTGGTGATCCGTTTCGAATCTGCAGTCCACGAGTCGGGAAGAATTGTGCGCGACCCATTGGCGACGGCGGGCACGACGTCAGCACAGTAGCGTGTACACGTGATGACGCGGTCCAGTTCGCAGACCGCATCGAGAATCACAGTCGCGCTCGGCTGCAAGCACGCAATTCGGCGCGGAGTATGGTCCACCGGCATTCGTACAGATTAAATGTGACGACAGCATGCGCGCACATGACCCGCGTTAACTTTGCCGCCAACCGCCGAGGGCATGAGTACATCTAAACGACATTCTTAATGCGGCAGGTCGAGAGAATTCCTTGAATACAAAATTTCACCATATCGTTGCGCTCAAGCTTTGCTTTGTCCTGCTGAGTCCGTTTACGGTTTGGGCTCAGACTGACGGGGCATCTGCACAATCCACTACGCCGACTCAGACCGTAAAAGTCCTGAACCATATCATCTTCTTGGCGCAGGAGAATCGCGGCCTCGATCATTACTTCGGAGCGCTGCGGCAATATTGGCGCAATAACAATTTCTCCGACATATCGTTCGATGGCCTGCCGGAGTTCAATCCAACTTCGGGCGCTGCGCCGCTGTACCATCCGCCGCGGAGCAATCCGGGATGCGATCCCGCATATCCTCCGCCTAATGACTGCATCGAAGACAACAAGAGCCCACGCATCGCTTCGTATCACCTGGTCACGCAGTGTATCGAGAATCCCAGCCCGTCGTGGAACGAGGGGCACGTTGATTGGAACCTCACCAATCCATTGTCTGCCACTCCAACCCTGAACGGCTACGTCTATACGGGCGCGCACGATGCGCGAAACAACAACCCGCCGTTCTATGACACCGATGGCATTCGCGTGATGGGCTACTACGACGACACCGACTTGAATTACTACTACTACATGGCGTCGCAGTTCTCGACATCGGACCGCTGGTTTGCGCCGGTGATGACACGCACCTCCTCGAACCGCGATTATCTGGTTGCGGCGACGTCACAAGGATATGTCTATCCGATTGGAACCGACAGCAAAGACCAGAAGCTGCTTACGGCGAAGCCGATTTTCGAAGCCCTACAGAATGCGGGCATCAGTTGGAAGATTTACGTAAATCCCGAGAACACCCCCTGCGCCTCGAATCCGACGGCACAATGCCTGCTGGGATACAGTTACATTCAGAACTTCCAGTGGGGACGGACCATTCCTCAGAATTACCCCAACAAGCTGGTTCCGATCTCACAGTACTTCACTGACGTGAAGAACGGGACCCTGCCGCAGGTGGCGATGATCGAGCCTGCATCGCCGGCGGGGCTGGACGAACACGGATCCGATTCCGATCCCTATCCGATCAACATTCAATTGGGCGCGAAGTATGTTGCATCGCTGGTCGACGCCCTCATGATGAGCGTTTCGTGGAAGGACTCGGCATTCATTCTGACCTACGATGAAGGCGGCGGCCTCTACGATCACGTGGTTGCGAAGCCGGCCCAGAGTCCGGATGGGATCAAACCCGTGGACTTACTGCCGGGCGACATCTGTACGGGCACCACGGGGCCAACCTGCGATTTCACTTACACAGGATATCGGGTACCGCTGATTGTGATTTCACCCTATGCCAAGAAGCATTACGTGAACCACCAAATCGCGGATTATACGGCGATCTTGAAGCTGATCGAAACCCGCTTCAACGTGCCGGCTCTGACCTTGCGCGATGGCGCACAGATTAACATGACGCAGTTTTTCAACTTTAACGCTCCGCCCTGGATGACGCCGCCCAAGCCGCCCGTGCCAAGCACCAGCGGCCCCTGCTATCTGAACCAGTTGCCTTGAAGAGAGTCTTGGCAGCAATCCTCGCGAATCCTGGGTGAAGTCGAGGTTCAGGTCTTTACCGCACAGATCGCTGAGAAGAGCCGCGGAGAACGCGGAGATGAACATGAATGTGCTTGAGGTAGCGCACTAATCGTTGACTGTTGCGAGTGCGGCGGAGAGTGCATCGAGAGCGAGCTGTGCGGCATGGCTTGATGCCTGGGGTAGTCCTCCAACGGCACGGACTAGATCTTCTTTTGTGAATGCGCGAGCTTCCTCGGCAGTTTTGCCCAACACCATTTCTGTGAGCGCTGACCCGCAGGCCATCGCCGGAACGCAGCCCTTGGCCTTGAATTTGATCGTGGCTATCCGGCCCGCGTCGAACCTCATGCTGACACGAATCACATCTCCGCACACAGGATTCTCAATCTCTACGGTTGCGTCTGCGTCAGGCAGATCCCCCGCGTTGCGCGGGTTCTGGAAGTGATCGAGGAGTTGCGGGGAATACATCGTTTATCGCCGGCTGGTTCCGTCTGGGAAATGAATGGTCCATCCACGCTGGTGCGCCGTGGCTTCCAGATCAGGATTTGGATTCACGGCGAAAGCGTGCGTCGCCATCGCGAGCATGTCGACATCCCAGCGTGAATTGCCGAACGCCGCATGAATCTCCTTGCCCGCGACTTCTCGTAAAGCCTTCGGTTTACCCGGCCCCGAAGGTATCCGCACCAGTTTGTCTGTTACCACCCCGTGATCGAGTTCCACCTTTGCTGCCAGAATCCTATTTTCGGGGACATCAAATTCCTTCATGCCAGCGCGGATGAGCCACTCATTCGACGACGAAACGGCCCAGATCTCGCAACCCTGCCGGTGGAGCTCCTGAACCAATTGCTTCATTTCGGGGAACGTGCGCCCGGGGAAATGCGAGGTCATGAACTCGGTAGCGGTTTCCATCATCGCTGAGTCCGAGAGTCCCTTGTGCATGGTGACCATCTCGCCGCACATATCCTCTTCGATCACGTTGCCGGCCTTGTACTCAGCATACCGTGCGCGCATGGTGCGGCCAACCTCCGCCGACACGATGCCGTGCTTGAGTTCCCAATCGAAGAAGGTTTCACCCGCATCGCCCGACCAGAGGGTGCCATCGCAGTCGAAGGCCGCGACGTGCGGGGCAAGACGCAAAACGGATTCAATAAATTGAATGGCGGTCGGGTAGATGGCTTCGGTGCCCGTGCTATCCATGCACTTTGACGATACCGTGCGCGGGAGGGAATGTGCAATTGAAGAGGCTACTCAGCGGCCGTTCAGGATTCCTGGTTCCGCGTTCCTTTGCGTGTTTATGATTATCTGCCAGCCAGCAATGCCGCGTAGTCCGCTGGCGTGTTGATGTTCAGGGCCACGTGAGGATCATCGACAGCGAGATATTGGATATGTTCCTGGTGCCGGTGCTCGACTTCCCGCGCATTTCCCGTCACAGGCTCACGCAAGAAACGTTCGATGATTTCGCGGCCGGCCACAAAGGGATGGCCGTGTTTCCCGGAGAACTCCGGGATCAGCGCCCAAACGCTTTGCGGAGCAGCCTCAAACGAATCCCGCAGCGTCTGGGCCGTTGCGGCATTCACCGGCGGTCGGTCTACCAGCGTGATAAGGGCGGCGTCGCGCCCGCGGTTGAGGACCTCGTGCAGGCCGACCTGCAAAGAACTGAACTGGCCGTTGCTGGGGTCGGGATTGACCACGATCGATGCCCCATTGGCGTAGACGACGGGTGCCAGAGCGGCTTCGTTCTGTCCAGCAACGACGACAACGAAGTCGGTGGAAAGGGCGAGCGACCGGATTGTTGCGGAAAGGAAGCTTTCCGTGGAGGGCGTCTGGCCCTCTGCCGGCGGAGGCCAGGGAAGCAAGGCCTTGTCTGTGCCCATGCGCGAGGATTCTCCGGCCGCGAGAATGACGCCTGCGAAGCTGACCGACCGGGACATGGTGCGGAAGATAGCAGAAAGTCGGGAGAAAGTCAGTGACCAGAAGGCAACCGCCTTAACCACAAAGGGCACGAAGACCCGAAGTTCCTTTGTGAACCTTCGTGCCCTTCGTGGTTCCAGATTTTCGATTGTCGACTAGCGGGTCTTGTTGTCGTCGAGTACTTCGTCCGCGGCGGAGTCCAATTTCGTCTTGAACCAACTCATGTGCGGCAGGGTTGACGTGGCGTGGCGGCGAAACGCGATCAGTTCGGCAGTGATCGCGACCGCGATCTCCTCCGGGGTCACGGCCCCGATGTCGAGCCCGATCGGCGAATGAACCCGGTCGAACAGATGCGCGGGCAGGCCCTCTTCCTGCAGCGTCTTAAAGATACTGATGACCTTGCGCTTGGAGCCGATCATACCAACGTAGCGAGCGCGCGTTTGCACAGCCCAGCGCAGGATGCGCATGTCGTCGCGGTGGCCGCGCGTAACAATCACGATATAGGACGATTCATTCGGATCGAGCTTCTGCATCGCATCATCGAACTCGAGGGCGTGCACTTCGCGGGCCGCAGGGAAGCGTTCTTTCGTTGCGTAAGAAGAACGATCGTCGGCGACGATGACATCGAACCCGGCGGGAACTGCGGTTCTGCAAAGATTGGCCGCCACATGACCTGCACCGAAAAGATAAAGTAGCGCTGGAGGAAGCACCGGCTCGACGAAAATCTCGAGGGCGCCGCCGCAAACCAGACCCGTGTCGTACTTCGGATCCTGGTTCAAGTCAAACTTTAGAGTTTTGGGCTTCTCCGATTCCATCACTTCGCGGGCCGCTTGCCAGACGTCGGCCTCGACACATCCGCCGCCGATCGTGCCGACAATCGAACCGTCGTCCCGTACCAGCATCTTGGCAGTCTGAAACGAAGGGATCGAGCCCCGCACGTTGATAATCGTCGCGACCGCCCCGCGGCGGCCCTGGCGGCGAAGTTCGACGATTTGTTCGTAGATATCCATGAGACTTAAGTATTGGGTCTCCTGATATTCGAGTCAACCCCGCAGCCTTGGCCTAATCGCCCATTACTTCTTCTTTTCCACCACCTTCCAGTACGCCTGGTGTCCGACGTAGTCATCATCTGCCAGGTTCGCGATGATCAGGCGCTTCAGCTTCAGCGGATCGACGCTTGTGCTTTGCACCTTGTAGGCGATCGTGCCATCCGGCCGGATCAGCAACGTGTAGGGCACCGCCGCGTTCCAGTCAGGATCGAACGCCGCCAGTTGCGCATAAAGATCAGTCGACCCGAGGATGAGATTCGTACTCGTGGCGTGTTCTGTCTGCAGTACTTTCTCGACTCCCGCCTTCTCGTCCGGATAGTTGATGCTGACCGTAACGAGGTCAAAAGCGCGGTGTCCGTACATGCGGTACATGGTTTCGAAGGCGGTCAATTCTTTGCGGCACGGACCGCACCATGTTGCCCAGAAATCGACGAGCAGCAGCTTGCCGGTCGTGTTTTTGCGCAAGGCGCGCAGATCGTCGATTGAGACCGGCCTTACCGTCACCGGTTTCCTCTCGATCTCGGTCATCTCTTCGCGGCGGCCTTCCTCTTTGTACAGCCATTTGGTGGAGCAGCCGACCGCAGGTGTCTTGGCGACCTCAATCCCTGTGCCTGCCAGCACGGCATCGAGCGCCAGGCGAGCGTCACGCCGAGTCACCAGCGGCTCTCGGGGATTGTTGTCGACGCGGCCTTCATAGTGGAGTTTTCGATCCTGGTCAAAGATAAAGACGTGTGGAGTTGCGGTGGGTCCGTACAGGTTCGATATCTTCTGATCCTCGCCATCATAGAGATAGGGAAAACTGAAATGGCGGTACTCAGCGCGTATCTGCATCTCTTCAAATGAGTCGCCAACGTCGGTGTAGCCCATCTCATCGAGCCTGACGGCATTGGGATTGTTGGGCTCAATGGCAACTACGGCGACGCCGCGATCTTTGTAGTCTTCGGCGATCCGCTCGATGCGGGTCTCGTAGAGCTGGGACGTCGGACAGTGATTGCAGATGAAAGCGATCATCAGGACCTTGGAGCTTCGGTAGTCCTTCAAGCAATGTGTTTGCTCGTCGACCCCTTTGAGGCAAAAGTCAGGTGCAGTGGCACCGATGGCCAGAGTGGGCGGGCCGTGGTCTTCCTCCTGGGCAGCAGTGATGGTGACCAGGAATGGTACGACGAGAAACAAAAGTCCAAAATAAATTCGCGTCAGCATAGGAATCGTCACTCGCTTGGAATTCTACATCCACGAAATTCATTTACCAGGGTTTAAGTCGCTGCCACCCAAAATTGAATGTGTTAGTTTGAAGACTCAAATCGTAGCCGGAGTTTTTCTATGAAAGCCGTTCGCATCCATCAATTTGGCGGACCTGAAGTTCTCACCTACGAAGACATCCCCGATCCGCACATGCGCAAAGATCAGGTGCTGGTGAAAGTGAAAGTCTGTTCGCTCAACCACCTTGACCTATGGGTCCGCAAAGGTCTTCCGGGCGTGAAATTGCCGCACATCCTTGGCAGCGACATCGCGGGAGAAGTGGTCGAAGTGGGCGAGTACGTGTCCGGCATCAAGCCTGGTCAGCGTGTGCTGGTCGCCCCAATGCATTTCTGCGGACACTGCGTAAAATGCCTTGCCGGTGTGCAGAACCAGTGCCGCGAGTTCACCGTCCTGGGCAACGCGGTCGATGGCGGAAACTGCGAGCTGTTCGCAGCGTCCGGGGCAAGTATTATTCCGATCCCCGACTTGCTCACGTTCGATCAGGCCGCGAGTGTGCCGCTGGTATTTGTCACAGCCTGGCACATGCTGGTTGGCTTGGCCGGAGTGCGTCCCGGGCAGACTGTGCTGGTGCTCGGCGCCAGTTCAGGCGTTGGTATAGCCGCGATCCAAATTGCAAAGATGTTCCATTGCCGTGTCATTACCACCGCAGGAGATGAGTCCAAGCTCGAAAAGGGAAGGGCTCTCGGAGCGGATCACGGTATTAATCACTATAAGCAGAAAATCGCAGAAGAAGTTCGCAAGATCACCAGTAAAGAAGGCGTCGATATCGTGGTCGAGCACGTGGGCGCGGCCACCTGGGATGAAAGCATGAAATGCCTGAAGGCCGGCGGGACGCTCGTGACCTGCGGCGCGACCACCGGGCCAAGCGTCGGGATCGACCTGCGACACCTATTCGCTCGGCAGTTGCGTATCCTGGGTTCGTACATGGGGACCATGGGTGAGTTGAACGAAGTCCTCGGACACGTTTTCGCGGGACGGCTGAAACCGGTGGTCGATCGTGCATTTCCTCTTAGCGAAATCCATGCAGCGCACGAATACCTTGAGAAGAGCCAGATGTTCGGCAAAGTCATTATGAATCCGTAAATTCGCACAGCTGGAACGAACGTAAGGATACCTTTTGCAACTTAGAAGAAAACGCCGAGACATTACTTGGAGGCAGGTGCTGTTCCTGCTCATTTATGGCGCGCTGGTCGGTCGTCTCTCGTTTGTCAACCTCGACATCTGGGGCTCCGGTCACGACACCCGCCATCAACCGTTGTACAGGCTAGGTGTTCTTGTAGGCACCCTAACCTTTCTCGCAGGAATATTTGGTTTCGTCGCGATTCTTGTTAAAGGCGCGTTTACGTCCCCAAATTCGTCAATCTCGGCGTCACAGAGCGCATCCACCAAGGAGCTCTCCGTCAAGCAGACAGCCGTTGCCAGCCGTGAAGGAGCGATGCTGATGAGCCTCCGCGTGGCCCTCGTCTCTGCGATAGTAGTAGCTTGCTTTGGCGTGTTCCGGGACGTCGAACGCAAAAGCATGTGGGGTGGATCCTACTTTCGATCGTACTTTCTTAGCGCTGTACTGTTTCTGATCATGAGTCAACTGGCCTACGTGGTTGCGCTCTTTCGGATTTGGAGGCGTCCCGATCGGACCGGACTTGCCATTTCTTTCTCTTCCGGCATCGTGGAGGCAGCGGTTCACTTGCCATTTTTCAGCAGTTCGATGAGTTCTGACCCATGGTCCCCGCTCCCCTCTGTATTGGGTGTCGCCTGCGCGATTCTGGCGTACGCGGTGTGGCGTGGTGCCGGACAGCGGGAAGGCGATGTTCGCTACGCTGCTTCTGTCTTTGGCGGATTCTTGGCGTACACTCTGCTATGGCGCGTCGTCGATGCCAGTCTCCTTCTGCTTTACTAGTAGCAGTTTGTTTGAACTGCGCCGTGCGACCTAAGAGCCAATGGCGCTATTGCTCAGTACCTTCCTTGCCGTCTGTGGTTTAAAATATCTGCATAATGTCCCGCGAACTCAATTTTGGCCCCTATGTTGATGTTGAAAACGGCAAGAAGGTCGTCAGAGACCTGACTTTCGGCAATCCGACGCCGGAGGGCGTGGTCCTGACCACGCTTGATTCCGCCGTCAATTGGATGCGCAAGAGCTCGATCTGGCCCATGACGTTCGGTCTCGCCTGCTGCGCCATCGAAATGATGTCGATGGGCGCCTCGCGTTTCGATATTGCGCGCTTTGGCGCCGAGGTGTTTCGGCCCTCGCCTCGCCAGAGTGACCTGATGATCATCGCCGGCCGTGTCTCGAACAAGATGGCGCCAGTGATCCGGCAACTCTGGGAGCAGATGCCCGAGCCTAAGTGGGTGATGTCGATGGGTGCCTGCGCTACGTCAGGCGGCGTATTCCAGAACTATGCGCTGGTGCAGAGCGTGAACCAGGTCATCCCGGTCGATGTCTATGTTCCCGGATGTCCGCCCCGGCCCGAGCAGTTGATCTACGCGATCACCCTTCTGCAGGAGAAGATTCAGAAGGAACGCGGCACGATCCGCAAAGCCCTGAACCTGTCCTGAATCCCAGAGGTTTAGGCTTCCTTATGGAAGTGTGAACAGAAACATGATCTGCTTCTGGATCACGATCGGGCTGCCGTTCAGCGTCGCCGGATGATAACGCCACTGGCGAACCGCTTGTTTCGCAGCTTCTGCGAGAAGCGGCGATCCACTTACGACCGCAATCTCTCCCACAGCTCCGTCTGCGCCGATCGTGGCAGAGAGAACTACCTTGCCGCTGATCCGTTCGGAGCGTGCTTGCATCGGATAGCCCGGAGCAATTTTGTGAATCAGAGTCGGCTCGACAACTCCCTCCGATACACGTGGCCCAGCCGACGGCAGTTGCGCGGGTATAGATGAGAGTTGAGCCAGCTGCTCGGAGTTTACTGAGGGCGTAAGCTCGACGGATGGAGGCTCAATCACCGAAGTCTCGGAATCTGTCTTCTTGGGGCTTGGCGCGGTTGTGCTCTCTGCTGTTGGAGAGTTCGATGTAGGAGTGGTCGAAGCAGAGTCTGGTCTTACTTCGATAGGTTTTAGATCCGCTGCATTCAGTACAATCTGGGGCCTTGAGCGGTCGGAACGGGTTGTAGGTACTCCCGGCCCCGGCTTAGGAGTGATCGCGCGGATAGGCTGAGGATGTGCCGGCTCCGTAGTGGCCGCGTGTACGCTCTGCCCACCGATCGCAGCTTCGTCTGCGGGGACGTGCCAGCTCCACCAGGCCACTGCAACCGCCAACAACAGGAGGAGCGCGACACCCCCAACGTACCAAAGGCGCCTTTTGCTCGGCTCCGATAAACCGTCGAGGATGTCCTCGGTTGCCAGCGGTGGTGTCGAATAGGTTGTGGGACTGGTGAATGTCGGCATCGGCCTGGCCACCAGTCCATGGTCACGCGCTTCTCGCATGTAGGCCGTTTCCGCAATCAAAGCCAGATCCCTCAGCGAACCGAGTGCGTCACCATCGAAGGCATTGGGTCGTGCGGCGAATGCTTCCAGGATTCCCGCCGCAGTTCCCCGTTCGCGCACAGGAACTGCGGCCACCGAGCGGATTCCCAGGCTACGGCATACCTCGGTGTCCACGCGCGGATCGGTCATGGCGTCGTGGCAAACCAGCATAGTCGCCGTACGCAAGCACTCCCCGGAGATGCCTGATTCAGTGTTGATAGGTGCGCCGATCGGCGGGGCGATGTCTCCGCTGCGCGCACGGCAAATGATGATCCCTCTTGCCTCAAGCCCAAGGGCGGTGCCATCCGCGCCGCTCAAAACCCGAGCTGCGTCAGCAACAGCGTCGACGATGGCCGCCAGCGGTTGCGTGCCAGATGTGGCCGCTTCGCGCAGGATGCTGACCAAATCGAGATCACTGGGAGATTCCTCGACCGTTGCCGGTTCAGAATCAAGCGGACGGGGGAAATCGCCATTCGAGGGAACAGATGACGAAGACGCTTGACGCGAAGCAGTAGCCATGGCCCTAGTCGCCTTGTGGAAGAGATTTTGGCCAGAGACGAATCCGCCCGCACAGCGGAAAGCGCGCTATTAGCGCGAGTTTGGCCTAAAACTCCCAGTCTGTCAATCTCTCAGAAGGACTTTCTTTAACCAGTGTCCGAGCTTTCCACCGATCCCAGCGGCCGAGGTGGCACATCTGACTCTCAGAACGCCCCTGGTTAGGACCCGCACATGGACCGATGCCGAGCCTGCTCTGGGCGTCTATTTCGAAGCGCCAAAACTCTGAATTTTGCTGTTATCTGCCAAGCGCTATAATGACATCTAACTCGAGTGGTGCTTTATGCAACGTCCTGTCCCGGTCGCATTCCTCGGACTTTTCCTCATCACTATTGCGCCAAGTTACGGGCAAAACACTAATCCCACGCCTGCTCCGAAGTCAGTATCTGCGCCTGCGGCTGATACCTCGCAGTCTGCCCTGGAATCGCCGACGATACCGGCCAATGCCCCCCATATGTCTAAGCAGACGCGCTTTGAGATCATCCGCGATTTCGAAACCCAACTTGTCTACTCCCGAGCCCAATTCCCTATGGGCTCGAAAGGGTTGAAACTGAAAGACGGCATCGCCACACCCAACGGTCAGGAACTGCAGCAGCTCATCGTCTTATGGGGACCGTCGATCAAACCGGGGGATCCGGCCCACATTTCCTTCGTGCGGATCAAGGATAACTACATTCATCTCGACCTCAATGGCGGTCCAGTGCACCGCAAAAAGTGGTATGAGCACATCGAGGTGGGTGGAGCAAATGGTGCTTCTGTGCCGCTGTCCCGGGACCAGTCGACCGACAACCCCCATGGAAGTTATCTCGAGGTGTATTTCGACAAGTATGTTCCCGAGATGAGTCCGGCGCAGTTGCGAGCGCTGCTTTACCCGGTGTTGGACTTCAATGCCCGGAACAAAGAAGAGGCCTATCTCGATACCGTGCCGCCGAAGGTGAAAGAGGCGATCAAGGCGCATCGTGTGCTGGTCGGCATGAACACAGAGATGGTTATGCACGCCAAGGGTAAGGCTCCAAAGAAAGTACGGGAGAAAGACGGCGACACTGAGTACGAAGAGTGGATCTATGGCGAGGCCCCGGCGGACGTGGACTTTGTGCGAATTGTGGGCGATGAAGTCGTGCGGATCGAGACCATGAAAGTTGGCGGCGAGAAGATTGTCCGCACCGAGAAAGAAGTGATTCTCGCAAAGCCCGATCAAGAAGCTGAGGCCAAGAAAGAAGAACGGGATCGTCCGGCAAATGCGCCCAGCCTGCGGCGTCCCGGGGAGGACCCTGAAAACGTGCCTAAACCTGCCGATGGAGTCGGCCCCATTCCGCCAGCGACCCCTCCCGATATGCCGTCACCACCTCACGATCCTGGACCAGGCGATATGGTCGGACGTCGCTAGGATTTCTACAAGTTAACTTGTCATTCCGAACCGTCCGCAGACGCGCGTGAGCGCGGAGAGGACGTGTGAGGAATCTGTTGTTTGCGGTGTGTCCCCATGCGGTTGTGGTAGCAGCATCTCGCCGCCGCGCCTAGCCACGAAGTAGGGGTTGGATGCGTCGAAACCATCACCCCGTTATTTTGTTGCCACAGTAGGCGCGACATCCGCGAACGAGAAGGCAAACGAAACGTTGCCATACTCCTGCCCATCCACCTCGACGTAGGGATAGACAAAGTAGTTCAGCGGCTTGCCGTTCTGTGGAGGACTCAGGTTCAGATCGCGGCCCATCGTAAACTGCACGCGATTCACGTCGTGCGAGCCAAAGAAGTAATCATGCTTTTCCGGATGTTTCCACGCCTCCGAGATATCAACTGGAATCCACCCTTTGCCGTCGACATAGAAATCGGACCAGCAGTGATATCCGGCAATCTCGCCCGAATGCTTGTCCGGCGGGAGCGGGAAGCCGATCTCGAAGCGCGCCGGAATGCCTTGTGAACGGGCCATTGCGATGAACAGCGAATGAAAGTCTGTACAGTTGCCCTTCTTCGCATCGCAGGCGTAGAGGACGTCGCCGTGACCCCAGCCCGTGCCGCTCTTGTCGTATTTCATCGTCGTGAAGACGTAGTCGTAAATCGCGTGCGCTTTGTCCAGCGGATCGTTCTTGCCTGTGGTGACTTTGATCGCAAGGTCGGCAGGGACACCGGTGATCGGGACCAGTACATCGGGTTGCAGATCCTGACTTCGCTCTTTGCTGCCCAGCGAAACCGTAGATAGCTTCGCCACGGGATTCAGCGCAATTCGTTCGTGGCGGGTGACATCGTACTCGATGTCGAAGTGCAGTTCCGATGCGGTCGATTTGCTCGTCTCGGTATAGTAAATCTGGTTGCCGTATTTGGACTCGCGTGTCTTTTTCAGGGGAAGATCGCCGTTGGCGGAAACGATTTTTATTTCCTGATAATCATCGGATTGGGCGGTGGGAATCCAAAGACGAACACTCTTGCCCGCCGGCACATTCTTCACGGTGAATGCGTAATGAAACCTGAATTCGCGAGACTCTTGTGCGTGTGTAGAAATGGACAAGGCGAGCAGAAATATACTGAGCGAGATTTTGTGGAGCATGTACAGATTCCTTTCAGGTCCGGAAGCATGAGTGTTGATTCTCAAACGACACACGGGCGTTTTAAGAAGAACTCCGTCACGTGAAGCCGCGCTTCTGGATGCGCATGAGAAAGAAGATGCCGCAAGGGGAATGACCGATGCGATGTTTTTCCAAAAAGTTGTCGACTTGAGTGCCCATCACTCTCGCCCGTTAGGCGAGAAGTAGGACAGTGTACGCCGGCCCCGAACTTGGCGCTACGCCAGAATGCGGACGGGGTCGGGGAAGGATACCAATGCCCCTTCCGATGTTTGGAAGGGACAGCAATCGGGATTTAGCCCTCACATGGAGGGATGCCAGGGTGCATGCTGAATCCGAAAGGCGAGGATGAATAATGTCGAGAAGAGATGGTGTGGTGCTTTGCAGTCGCGTGCTTGCGGTGCTCTTAACAATCTGGGCTCTGAGCGAAGTCACCTACTTACCGACAAGTGTGTACTCGCTCCTGCATTATGCGGACGGAGCGTCAACTTCTTCTGCCCCGTACTGGCGGCATCACTATGTGATGGCACTGGGATTCCTGACTACCCGGATTGTTGGCTACTCGCTAATGGCTTCGTGGCTCTTCCGCTGCGGGCCAGACATCGAGGAACTCCTGCTGCCAGAGGACCGGTAAGAAGCGCGGACAGATCCGTCTACTGCGAAGGAAAATGGAGCGGGAGACCGGGATCGAACCGGCGACATCCAGCTTGGGAAGCTGGCGTTCTACCGCTGAACTACTCCCGCTCAGTCGTGAACGAAACTAGCTTACCACCTGAAATAGGGGCTCACAACTCCAAGAACTTCTCAACTACAAAGGGCACGAAGTTACGCGAAGGAAAAATCAAGCAACCCTCCTTCGTGTCCTTTGTGGTTAGTGATTTTGGCGTCCGTTTCGTGAAGCCAGCCGTTGATTCGTGTTTTAATAACCGAATTCTCTCGGGACTCAAAGGACAACCATGCGCTCGACCAACCCATCGCGTCGTAACTTTTTACAGAGTGCCGTGAATGCCAGCGCCGCGGTGGCCGTCTATCCGGCACTCGGCGCCGCCCGCGAGATCACACCTGCGAAGCCGGCCACCTCCGATGTGAAACCGTTTGAACTGGACGAGGTCACCATCTCCGAATTGCAAGATGGGATGAGATCCGGCAAGTTCACGGCGCGGTCGCTCGTAGAGAAATACACCGCGCGAATTGACGAAATCGACAAGCGCGCTCCCGCCGTGAATGCGATCATCGAGCTAAATCCTGACGCTTTCGCCATTGCCGACGCGCTCGATGAGGAACGCCGAGCCAAAGGACCGCGCGGGCCGCTTCATGGTATTCCCGTCCTGATCAAAGACAACATCGACACCGCTGATCGTATGATGACTACCGCCGGTTCGTTGGCGCTGGTCGGTTCCAAACCGCCGAAAGATTCGTTCGTGGCGCAAAGGCTACGGGCGGCCGGTGCGGTCATTCTCGGCAAAACAAATCTTAGCGAGTGGGCCAACATCCGTTCCAGCCATTCGACCAGCGGCTGGAGTGGACGTGGCGGCCTTACCAAAAATCCCTATGCACTCGACCGCAATGCCTGCGGATCCAGTTCCGGCACGGGCGCCGGCATCTCCGCAAATCTCGCTGCGGTCGGGATTGGCACCGAAACCGACGGCTCCATCGTGTGCCCGTCTTCCTCTAACGGCCTTGCCGGAATCAAGCCGACGGTAGGATCGGTGAGCCGTTCCGGGATTATTCCGATCTCGCACAGTCAGGATGGCGCCGGCCCGATGTGCCGCACGGTGCGCGATGCTGTCATCCTGCTAGGAGCGTTGACCGGGGTTGATCCGGAAGACTCGGCGACCGCCGCGAGCGCGGGAAAGTCGCAAACTGACTACTCCCAATACTGCGATCCCAATGGACTGAAGGGCGCGCGCATCGGTGTGGCACGCAAGTATTTCGGCTTCAACGACGCTGTGGACGCTCTCATGGAAGAAGCGCTTGACGTCATGAAGAAGCAGGGAGCGACGCTTGTCGATCCCGCCGACATCGAAACGCTCGGAAAGTTCGACGACAGCGAACTGCTGGTCTTCATGTATGAACTGAAGGCTGACCTCAATGCGTATCTGGCACGGCTTGGACCCAGCGCACCAGTGCGCACGCTCAAAGACATCATCGAATTCAACGATCGCAATCGCCAGAAGGAGATGCCTTACTTCGGCCAAGACTTATTTCTGAAGGCCGAAGGGAAGGGGCCACTCAGCGAAAAAGCATATCTCGACGCTGTAGCCAGAAATCATCAGTTGGCGCGCACCGAAGGCATCGACGCGATTATGGATAAGCATCACTTGGACGCACTGGTAGCGCCGACTGGCGGTCCGGCGTGGCTCACCGATCTGATCAATGGAGATCACTCGGGGGGAGGTAGTTCGAACGCAGCGGCCGTCGCGGGATATCCCAACGTCAATGTGACCGCAGGGTCTATTTTCGGTCTTCCAGTGGGCATTTCGTTCTTCGGCCGTGCTTGGAGCGAGCCCACCCTCATTAAGCTTGCCTATTCGTTCGAGCAGGCTGCGAAAGCACGGCAAGCGCCAAGATTCCTGGCAAGCGTCGGCCCAGCGTGAGCAACTGCCTCGATTCAACGCCGCGCCGACGTCATCAGGCCGCGACTTGGTTTTCTGCGCCTCGGAACAAGGCGCGCATTGCATGGATTACGAGTTTCGCGAGCAGCACAATCATCAAAATGAGCAATGCGGCGAGCGTGCCTGCAATGTAGGGATGCCTCGTCGCGAGCCAGGTCAGACCGATAGCAAGCGCATCTTCTGCCAGGCTCAGGGTGATGTTTGAGAACGGCTCCGGTGAGGGTGTGACGGCTGCGCGAGCGGCAGTTTTGCCGCTGTGCGCGATGAGGGCGACGAGGGCTCCGACTAATGCAGCGAGTAGTTGATGCTCTGGAGAGAGCTGGCTGGTGGCGCGGTAGGCCAGGAGTCCGGCGACGGGTACTCGTATGAAGGTGTGAAGGGCATTCCAGATCAGATCGAAGGCAGGGATTTTATCGGCGAAGAACTCGATCGCAAACAGAGCGGTGCTTCCCGCGATTACGGGCCAGCTCTGTAGTAGCTGCAAGCCCGGAGGAAGCGGAAGATGACCGAAGCGCGCCAGAAGTCCCAGAACAGCCACCGTGGCGTAGACGTTCAGGCCCGCGGCGAACCCGATGGCGACAAGAAGCGCGAACAACTCGGTCGGCGGGATTTTGAGAACATCCAGCATCAGCGCGGTGTCAGGTCTTGGGTATTAGGAGTTGACGCAATCACTCGTCCGACGTGGTAATCTTAGCGCCAAAACCTAGCCTGGACCTAACCTCTGCTGAATAAGACCGACAGTCTCGCCAAAATACAAAGGGTCGCTCCGGGGAGCGACCCTGAATCGTACCCAGCCCACATCTAGAGCGTAGACTCGATCTCGAACCCCCATGCTTCCAGAAGAGGTTCGGGGATGTACTTTGAGTTCTTGTTGCGGCGAGCCCACTCCCGAAGACGAGTCGAGCGAAGATATTGGTCAGGGGAGAGCTTATATTCACGCACAACCTGTTCGAATTCGGTGATCGTGGGGGTAATCGGGCCGATTGGCTCCGGCTTGCCCCAATTTGGATTTCCGCGTCTCTTTGCCATGAACTATTGCCTTTCCGCTTGGGGAATATGACTACAAAACCCTCTCAACTATAAGATTCTCCGGGGCGGCTTAGGGATTCTCCGAAAACTTCCCCACAGGCGAAGCCTTTCCTCACTGTCCGTGTGAAGCCGCAATACTAATTAGGAGACCCACCATCCTAACGGCAATTTAGCTAAAAAGTCAATGAAATCTTGAGGGCGGGTTTCCCATCAAAGTATTCGTAAGTCTTTGTAACATTGTGCTTTAACCCGTTTACAACAGCTCCCATTGCAAATTGCTAGGGCTTAGCTTGCTGCGTTCCGGTAGTTAATTGGTTCGGCAGCGCCGGCCCTGTGGTTACGCCCGTAATCGGCCCTGGGGTTGTCGACATTGCCCCGGTTTGGTCGATGGAACTAGAGTTCAGTAAGGACGGCGTTTTTCAGATTTCGCCACAGGGGCAGGCGTGCGTTAGTCCCATTGATTCGGCATGGTTTACCTATGGGCTTGAAGTCACTACTACTGTGTTCGGACGAAAAGATTGTGCGGGTGCTGCGGCGCGTTCTCGGCGACCTCGACATCGAAGTGGACTTGTGCCTTAACTCCGACACGGCCCTGAGGAAACTAACCCGGGAGCGCTTTGAAGGCATCATTGCTGACGTGGCTGATGACGGGGCGATCGATGTGTTGCGAAGCGCTCGCTTGGCCCCGTGTAACAAGCAGGCGGTTGCCGTCGCTATCGTTGAACCGATCGTCGGACTGAAGGCAGTTTTTGATATAGGCGCTCATTTTGTGTTGTACAAGCCGGTATCGAGCGAACGGGCAAAGTCCAGTTTTCGCGCGGCGCGAGCGTTGATGAAGAGCGAACGACGGCGTAACGTCCGGGTGGCAGTCCAGATTCCGGTGATCATGAGAAGTTCTGAAGCTGGCGCGAACATGAAAGTAACAACCGTCGATTTGAGCGAAGGTGGTATGGCGGTCGTTCTGCCGAGCCGCAAGCGCCCCACTGGCCGTTGGCAGATTGCTTTTACTTTGCCGGGAACAAGTACGCCTGTGGAGATACCCGTCGACTTCGCGTGGGAGGGGACGAAAGAGCAGGCGGGCATTCGGTTCCTGCAGACTCCTCCGGAGGTGGCCCTGCGGCTCCGCGAGTGGCTGAAGCAGAATTCTCCCGATGCCGAGCAGGATGATCCTCCCATCCGCTGTCAACTCACCGATTTGAGCGTGGGCGGATGCTATTTAGAAATCTCATCGCCGTTTCCGGTTTCGAGCCGGTTGGTGCTCTCGATGAGTGCGGCCGGGGTCGAACTTCGCGCGCAGGGCGTGGTGCGGATTATGCATCCCGACCGAGGCATGGGAGTTGAGTTCACGCAAAATACCCGCGAGCATCGCGCCGCGCTCGAAAAATTCCTCAACGTGCTGACGGAGAATCGCTCTCTGCTACCGGAGTTATTCGTCCAGCCAGAGGGACTCGAGGTTGAGAGCCAAAGAACCGCTGCCGTAACTTCGGATATCGAAGATCCGCTGCTCCAGCTCTTCTATGGAGAGCCCGTTTCTGCCGAGGCTTTTCACGAAGCTCTGCGCAAACAACGCGCTATCCCGGCGGTAGTTGGGAGCACACAAGCAGCTGCAGCCCACGCCTGACACTTCTGCCACAGATTGTTCGTTAATCCTCGACTTACCTGGAAGGATCCGAGGCGGCTTTTGCGGGGATCGGTTGCCCTGAACCAGATTCTTGTTCACTCGCCAGATGAAATTTAAACATCTGGGGCAGGACCGACGACCAGTATTTCCATGTGTGCCCACCAGGCCCAGTCGACCACAGATGGGGAATGCCGATCTCAGTCAGCCTTGCATGCAAATCGCTCATCGTTGAGAAAAGACGATCATTCGATCCACACGCGAGGAGAAGTCTGGGAACGGGTCCAGGGACCACAATTGTATGCTTGCCTCGGCCCTGGGAGTCGAGTGGCCCGGGCGGCGGTGGCTGCGATGGCCAGTAACTCCACTCTGAATCCACGAGCCCACTGATCACGCTGACACTAGAGAACCGTCCGGCGTATCGCCGTCCTATATCCAGCGATAGGTAGCCGCCGAAAGAGAAGCCGCCGATCGCCCAGCGCTGTCGTTCGAAAGGGACAGCATAGCGGCGCGAAACCGTTCCTGCCACCTCCTCCGCCACCAAAGTTAAATAGTTAGGGAATGGGTATCGGTCGGCGTACTCGCGGTAAAAGTTGCTGAAGCGAACGTCCGGCAGGATTACGATCGCGGGCCGCACCTCGTGCCGGCTCAGTAGTTGATCGTATACCTGGTCCACCTTGAGGTGTGTCAACAGGTCCTCTGGCCGGTCGCGCCAACCATGATTCAAGATGAAGACTTCCGAGGGAGCAACCTGAGTTTTGGGGACTAACGCCAGGAAAAAGCGCGGCTCGTTCATTTCATTGGACCAGAAACGAACGCGTTCCACGAAAAGGTTAGTGCGCTCAGAGAGGCGCGCGAACTGGATCTCGCCGCGGTTGAGTGGCGCCTTTTCGAACGCCTCTTTGTGTTGCCAGCACGCAGACGAAAATAACGCCGCCACCAGTGCCAGTCCTTGCAGTCTCCAACGGTTCCACACCGCGCGACACCTCACCGAATTTGTTGCCCGGTCGCTGAAGCGTCAGTTTTCTGGGCGGCCAGCTTTTTACGGATCAGTTCATCGATCCGGTCCAGCGTATCGAGGCTATGGACGTTAATTTCTCTAGGCACAAATTCGACTTTGAAGCGCGCTTCGAGGAAAGCTACGAGGCCGAACATGCCGACCGAGTCGATGAGACCGCCGGTGACAAGCGGCGTAGCGTCCTCGATGGTCGTCTGATGCACACCGAGCAGAACGTTTTCAGCGATGAATTGCCGGACTGCGGTCTTGATTTCCATGGTCTGGTGTTGCATGGTCTGATCTTGCATGGTTCAGTGCTTTCGCGATTCTGGATAAAGCTAGGTAGTCGATCTTGCCTCTACTTCCTGTTGGTACGGCATCTAGAAATACGATGTGGTCGGGCACCATATACAGGGGCAGCGTCCGCGCACAGTGGGCTTTGGCCTCGACCAGGGTGATCGCGTCGGGAGAACGGGGGCGGACAAACGCTGTGATGGCGATTCCCATCTTCCCGTCGTCGACGGCCACCGCCGCCGCTTCCAGTATATCCTCGCAGCCAGCGAGGGCAGTCTCGATTTCCCCCAGTTCAATCCGGAAACCGCGGCGTTTCACTTGCCGGTCGAGCCGTCCGAGGAAAAGGTAGTTGCCGTCAGCCGCCTGCGACACACGGTCTCCGGTGCGGTAATAGCGCTTGCCATCCAAACTAACGAAAGCGCGCTGTGTATCTTCGGGACGGTTCCAATATCCGCTCATCACGGAGTCGCCGCCTGCGAGCAGTTCGCCACTGGCCGGGTCGACCGTCACGGTTGCGTAGGAGCAAGGCTGGCCGATCGGCAGAGGCAGTGATCCGTCGAAGCCGTGCGGCACGCGACACCACGTGACCACGTTCGTCTCGGTTGGACCATAGAGGTTCGCGCAATCCGCCTGCGGGAGTGCCGCTTGTAATTGCGACACGTAGTGACTACGTAAAACCTCCCCGGCGAAGAGGACCAGACGCAGGCCCGGATAATCATGCTGCGCCAGCCGCCCATCTTCTAGCATGCCAGCCAGGATCGAGGGCACAGAGTACCAACAGGTGATGCGTGCCTCGCGCAAAAACTGTACCAAGAAGCGCGGCATCCACACGCTGTGCCCGGGGACTAGGACGCAGGTGGCGCCGCACAATGCCATATTGAAAATGTCGAACGTTGAGAGATCAAAACTCAGTGGCGACGGGCATGCGATGCGATCGGCTGAACTGATCTGAAACTCGCGCGCGGACCACCTCACAAATGCGCTTACCGCGCGGTGAGATAGGAGCACTCCCTTCGGCTGAGCCGTGGATCCTGAGGTAAACAGAATGAGAGCCGAGTCGGCGGCATCTCCTCGGGGCAGCGAACCTTCCACGAACAAATCTTTAGAGGTAGATGACGCGACCGGCCACGGGATGCTGCCGCCCGTTTCGCGATCGGTGATTCCCGGCGGAGAAGCGCTGTCGCCCTCGATCACAAGCCGCGCCCCGCAATCTGCCAGGACTGTTTCGATTCGCTCCTTCGGCCACTGTGGATGGATGGGAACATAGATCGCACCAGCCATAAGGGACGCAAATACCGAGACGATTGCTTCGGTCGTCTTCGGCAAGACCAGAGCGATGCGATCCTGTCTTCGAACACCGTGCTCCACAAACCGCACAGCCAGCGATGCCGCCTGCTCGAACAATTCGCGGAAAGAGGTGACGCGATCCTCCTCGCCGGGACCTGCCTCGATGATCGCTCGAGCATCTGGCGTGGCCGCTGCCGTGTGCCGGAGCCAATCCGAGAGCACGTCACTTTCAGATTTGGGGTGTTCAGGCTCGGGCAAGCGTTACCCCCCAGGTGAAGCCGATTCCCGCGGAAGCGAATAGCAACAATTGCCCCGGACGAATTCGGCCCTCGCGCCGCAGGTGTACATAATTGATGATTAAGTCGCTGGCAAAAGTGTGACCATACTCTGCCATGGGAGTGGGCGGCAAGCCGCCCTCGGGCAATCCCACCATCCTGCGGAAACCATCGCGGTCCCGTTGGCTGATGTTGGAATAGATGAAATGATGAATATCTTTCAAGCTCAGGGAAGATGCTGCCAGGGCTTTTTGCACCACCCAGAGCAAGTTCAGATAGTAGACCGGCATCACTTCGTTTTCCATGCATGCAGCATCCACTTTGATCTCGAGGTGCCCGTTGGTCTTAATCAACGCAATGGCCTCGTGCAGATGGCCGAGCGTCATGGCTTCGACGCCCAGCAGCAAGGGACCTTCGGCACCTTCGCGCTGCAGAATAACCGCACTTGCGGCGTCGCCTTGCACGGTAATCGGAAGCAGGGAGCGGCTGCCCTGAGGCGCGCTATCGCCCGTTACCAGCAGGGCAGTCTGAATGCTTTCATCGGTCCTCATCCAACCCAGTGCGGTCTTAATCGCGAGGTGAAGCGCTGCACAACCGCCGGACTTGAAACTTAAGTTGAGTGAAGTTTCCGCCCCGAGTTCGTCGCTGAGTTTGTGAGCGAAAGAAAAATATTGTGAGTTCTCTCCCGGGAAAGTGCTGTAATCCAGTATGAGATTGACATCCTGTCCCGTAATCCCAGCCTCGGTCATAGCCGCTGAAGCAGCTTCGAGAACCAAATCGTAAGGTTGCTTGCTGCCGCACACACGGACGCGACTTAGTCCGAGACCTTCCGTGGCCCTTTGTCGGGCCTTCGGGCTCAACGGTGCGAGCGTTGTCTCGACTCGATCTCGTTCCTGATCCAAAACCGATTCGACGGTCTCATCTTCGGACGGAACACTGAATGCCGCGGACGCAATTCGCACATTCATATTCAAGGCAACTCCAGCAAAAGCGCTGCAAACCCATTTTCGCCGGATGTTCCTAACAACAGCGCCTGTCCGCTGGGCGGCTGGCCGCTCAACGCCAGGATTAAGTGCAGAAGAGCGCTGGTATCGGTAAGACCCGCAGCAGCAGCCTGAGCCGGAACGATTCCCGAGCTTGTTCCGGAAATCTCGCCCGCCAACGCAGATGTACTGCTGGTGGCGCAAGGCGCACCATTACTTGCACAAATGGTGATACTCGGTACGGAGCCGCCGAGCATCTGGCGAATGGTCTCCACAGCTTCTCCGTCGGCCGACCAGCGCCCCGAACTGAAATGGGCATACGCGCGCACTTCACGGCGACCGGTTGGTTCCAGCACCAACGCCGCGACCCCTTCGCTCGGCACAAACCCACTACCATCCGCCAAGGGCTCCGAGTTGAAGCAGGACGGCGACAACAAACCTGCCACCTCGTACCAATCGTAGACGGCGCGCGTGAGTGTATCACCGGCAAGCACAATGGCCAAATCCGCCAGCCCGTGGCGGAGCAGCGAAGCCGCTTGGATTAACGCGCTCTCGCCGGCAAAGCCCTTGCAGCCGACCGTGACATTGGGCCCTCGCGCTTCATGCCATAAAGCCACATGACTTGCCGGAGCGTTGGCGAGCCCTTCCGGGAAGGGACTGGGGTCGGTCGCGGACCAGCCATGCGCGGCAGCACTATGGAAGAAAGCTTCCGTAAGTTCAGCGCAGCCGAGGCCAGTGCCGAACACAACCGCAACCCGGGAACGGTCCTCCTGGCTCAAATCGATCCCAGCATCCTGAATAGCCAGTGAGGAAGCCACCATGGCCCACGCCGACAGGCGATCCAGTCGCCTCGTTTTCAAACCCGGCACCACGCTGGCGGGACGAAATGGCTTCACCAGAAATGCTCGCCGCAGTCCGGAGGTTGGCCACGCGGTGATGGCTTCGGGTTCCAATGCGCACGGTGGGATCAGTCCGGCGAGCGGACCATAGGGACTCACCGAACCGATGCCTGTAATAGCTGCCAAAGTCGGGGTCATCCGCGTCCACTCCCGAACTGTCCGTTCCCAAATATGAGCGCCGCGTTGCTGCCACCAAATCCAGCCGAAACGGACATTGCCAGCGGCACCTCCTGGCGAAGAACTTTTCCTCTGAGCCAATCCACACTCGGGCTCTCGATAGGATCCGCCAGCCGTAGCGTTGGCAACAGCGCGCCACAGCGAACCGCGATGATCGCGATGACTGCCTCCAACGCTCCAGCCGCGCCCAGGCAGTGTCCGAAATAAGATTTCGTCGAAGAGACGGGAATCGGACGTTTGCGTTCGCGAAAGGCAGTCTCGTACGCGCTAGTCTCAGCAACATCATTCAGGGGTGTGCCCGTGCCATGGGCATTTACATAGCCGATATTGTCTCCGCTGACCTCTGCCATTTCCATCGCGAGGCGCATGCAATCCGCCAGACCATTCCCCTCTGTCTGTGGGGCGGTGGAATGAAATGCATCATTCGTCATCGCCCAACCCCGCAACACGGCCAGAACGTTGGCATTACGAGCCTCAGCCCGCTCGAGCGTTTCCAGCACAAACACGGCGGCTCCTTCACCCAGGTTCAACCCCTTTCGATTCCGGTCAAAAGGACGGCACGGGTCGGGGTCCAACGCCTGCAGCGAGTTGAACCCACTCAGCGTGAACGGACACAGTGCGTCACTGCCTCCTGCCAACATCATGGGTGCCGCCCCGTCGAGAAGCATGTTTGCCGCGAGGGCGATGGCCATCGCGCTCGAAGCGCACGCTGCAGAAATAGCACAGCGTGGTCCGCGGACGCCGAGATACTCCCCCACTGCGTCGGCAACGCGCGCCGGAGGATACGAAGCTGCCCTCGCTAGACCGCCACGCGGATACCAGGCACTTGGATTCTCAGCGATTTCCGGATCGATCTCACTCAAGCCCGCGACCGTGCTGGCCATGAAAACGCCACTCCCCCGAAGGGCATTGCTCTCGTAGTCAAGATTCCCTACGGCGTCTCGAGCCGCCACCATCGCGAGTCGGTCGCTGCGGGAATACCGAAAACCGAATTCGTTCTGCAGAGGGGGCAATCCGCTGACCTGAGCGGTGCTTCCCACGAAGCCAGGATAGAAATCATTGGTGGGCGCCAGACAACACTTTCCCGAGAACATGCCCGCTTGCAGGCAGTCGACGCCGAGGCCATAGGGACTGACCACACCGACCCCAGTGACGACAATGGTTTTCCGTGAATCAGTCACGAGAGTTAGCCGGCCAGAGATCAAAGAAATTCATCCACTGATCGTAATGGGTCATCAACGTTTTTTCCAGGAAGCGGACGGCCTGGCAAAGAGCTTCCTGCAGGCCGGCATCTGCGTCTCCGGATGCGGCCAGCGATGGAACTGGCAGGATCGGATCTCCCACCAGAGCGCGGTATCGTAGCCAACCTTGGCGAACCACGAAGCCCGGTAGCACGGGCGCGCCTGAGACTTGCGAAAGCAGGAAGGGGCCTAGGGGAAAGATAGTGGGTACGGAAAAAAACGGGACCTCGGCGCCGCGACGCTGATAGACGCGGTCTCCCTGCATTGCTACGATCTCGTTTTGGCGCAGGGCCTGTAAGAGTTCGATAGTGGCCTGCGCGCCGTTTCGGAGATCCACAATTTTGAGTCGTTCGCTGGCCATCAAATTCCGCAGGCTGATTTCTGCCGGGTTGTCTTCGACCACGCGCGCCACGTTGACGGGACGTCCGTGCATTTCCAGAAGACGTGAGGCAAATTCCCAGTTCCCCACATGCGCCGTCCACACAATAAGCCCATTGCCTGCGGCCAAGCATTGGTCGATCTTGGCCCCGCCGCGCTCTGGGTCCACCAACATGCCGAGCAGTTCGGAGTGTGAGGCCTGCGGGACATAACAATAAGAAACCATGAGATCGCAGAACGAATAGAAGACCCAATAGACCTTCCATTGCAACGCAAGTCCGCGCTTACCCGAGACTTGACGCAGATTGCCGGCGACCGCTCGCCGTTCCCGCTTAAGCATGACGAAGAAGATCATGGCCGTGACCACCGCGATGGGAGGATGAAGGAGGCGCGGCACCCTCGGAATGATGACAAATATAATTCGCTGCGCGGTGATGTTGTGAAACCGGTGCTCGTACCAGCGCGTCAATTCCCGCCTGCCCTCATAAGGTAGCCCACGTTGTGATTCAACAGCAGCCACTAAAGCAAGGCACGGTTGCTCCACTCAAGACCACGCTGGTACTCAAGCTCATTGCTGTACATGTTTGCTTGAACAATAACGTGGAGTTGCCTACGGGGGGAGTGTAGGGGTCAGGTCCTGACTGCCGCCACCTTGGATTCGATGATCGACGCCAAAGTGTTGAGACTTTCAAAATGTTTCTGGTCGAAGTTGGCCTCCACCAGCTTGATACCGAAGTGCCTTCAATCTCAAGCACGAGTTGAAGGATATCGACGGAATCGATTTCCAGTTCGCCACCGAGTAATGGCTGATCGTCGCGCAAATCCTCCGGAGTCATGTCGGTGATCCGCAAGCTATTCAATATAATGGGCTTAAGTTGTTCCTTGACGGTTGGCATAATGCTTGTCGGCGGCAGTATAGCACAGCCCTTATTGCAGTCCTCCATCAACTCCGATTACCTGTCCGGTAATGTAGCTCGCCTCCCGGGATCCCAAAAACACTACCAGCGGCGCCACTTCCTCGGGCATGCCAAAGCGCCCCAAAGGAATTTCAGAAAGCAATCGTTTCTCCTCTTTTTGTATGTACTTCGCAGACATGGGACTGGGAATGACGCCCGGGCAGACGGCGTTGACACGGATGTGGAATGACCCCATCTCGCGCGCGAGTGCCTTGGTGAAAGCAATGATGCCGCCTTTGGATGCCGAATAATTGCACTGGCCGGCTTGGCCGCGAACTCCGCTGGGCGACACGATATTGCAAATCGCCCCGCTCCCCCGACGCATCATGCCCGGCAAGGCTAGACGCGAACACAAATATGTGCCGCGGAGATTGGTGTCGATCACGTCATCCCACTGCTCCTCCGACATGAAGGTCAACAGCACATCCCGGTTGATGCCGGCGTTGTTTACCAGGTAATCGACAGGGCCGAACTCCGGTTCGATGCGCTCAAACATTGCCGCCACGCTCGACTGCTGGGAAATATCGGCTTCCACCGCCAGCGCCTGTCCGCCGGCAGTGACAATGCCTTCGACCACCCGGTCCGCCGACTCTTTCCCCTGATGATAGTGCACGGCTACACGGAGTCCCGCGGTCCCGAGCGCTCGCGCGATGGCATTGCCGATAATCCCCGAACCGCCCGTCACCAGCGCTGTCTTCCTATTGGTCTCCGGGTCGCCCTTCCGATCATCCAGCCGTGTTTCAGCCATATCCTCGAATTTAGCGCAGCGGCTTGAAGATCAGTACATAAGCCGCCCAACGCGAGTTGTAGCGCGGGATATTCCCGTCCAGCGCGTAGGAAACCGTGCCTTGCACCAACGTACCCAGAGGACCGGGCGTGTTGAAGTTAACCTCAACGCCGTCGAACTTGCGGAATCGGAGGGACTCGTCCTGGTTGCGTGCGCGCGCATAGGCGTACATCCCTTCGATTTTCATCAAGTCCATTATGTTGAAACCGTAGTGCACGTTCCCCATGGCGATGGCGTCAAAAGTATCCGTGCCAGGGGGAAGGCCATGGAGGCGCGGCGCCGCAAGAAACGAAGGGAAGTAACGTGAGAAGCGGTCCATCTGGTTTCCTCCCCAGTAAGAGAGGTCCCATCCGCCCTTGGTGAACTTTCCTATGTAGTAATCCTTGTTCAAATCGGCGTCGTAGAGCGTGAATGCATTTTGCGGAGGCTGCGTCAACAAATTTGGCGATGAAGAACCGCATCCGGCCGGCGGAGGGTCCGGCGAAGTGCATCCAAACGGCCTCCAGTTGATGCGCTCTCCGCGCGTCCCGTGTGCGTCGAACACGTAGCCTCTGCGGCTGTACTTTATTTCGACGCCCGGTAGCACGGTCAGGCCGTTGCGCGGTAGTTCGTATTGCTCCGCTCCCTGGCTGGTGCGCAGGAAATTGTCATACGTGAGATAGGTCGAGGCCGTCACGCTGAGATGGGTGGCAGGTTGCCACGAGGCCCGCAGTCCGGTGGTTTGCTCCCACGTCCATACCTGCCCTTGCAGCAGTTCCGTGTTACCACTGTACAAGCGATTCTGGCCGGGAAGCGCGTTAAGCGCCAAATCCAACGCCAGGCGGAACTTCGGCCGGTACTGCTTCGAGAGATCGGAAACCAGGATGGGACCGGCAAAGAAGGTCGAAAGCTGAGCGCCCGTGTGGTGAAAATCGAAATCCGCAATGCTGATGCCGAGAAATGGAATCGGAAAGTTGAACGTGCCTCCGTACATCAAGCCGGCAATCAGAGACTCGATGCGCTTCGTGCTCTTGTCCACCAGGACACGCTCGCCACCTTTTTTGGCCAGCGTTCGCAGTCCCTGGTCGGTATCGCGCAACATTGGGTCGTCGGAACTATGCTCAGCCGCGAGAGCCGTACTGAATTGCGGAGTATTGATGACGTAGTCCGAGTACTGCACCTTCCTCTGCAACACAAAATCGCGTCCGGCCGCGTTCAACAACTGCTGGGCGGAGATGGATCGCAGCAAGTTGAACTGATTGCCCCTGTCGTCACGGACTAATTCGAAATTCTGCGTCTCGACGTTCACCAGCACGTTGCTGTTAGCGCCACGTTGACTCAGGTACTGTTTCACCTCGCGAAAAGTAGTGCCGTCGATCCAAATCTTGCCGCTGTAAAGCGCCTCGTCCCGCACTTTGGGTTCGACTCCCACCACAAAACACATGGCCCCGTTGATTTTTTCCGTCCCGAGCAGCTTGTAGTCATAGCGCTCGTTGAGCTTCAATTCGAGGGGCTGCGTCAGCACCTTTTCTGGCTCGAGTTGTGGCAGCGGAAACGCATGGTTCTTGCCGAATTTTACCCCGTTAACGTAAAACTCCTTTTGGGCGATTTCCATCTGGCCGTCGCGGTTGAAGAATTGCTTGAGCTGCATCGACACGTCGAACCCTGGCCCCAGATTGGTACTTTCAAAGTGCAGGCTCATGAAACTCGAAGCCATGTAGTTTTCCAGCCTCTGTTTTTGCGCCTCCCGGTTCTGCTGCCAGCGGGCAATGATTTCCTCGACCTTGAGATCGACTCCACCCTTGACTTCCACCGTGTTGTACTGCGTCTGATCCGCCTCACTCTGTTTGTGGATGGAAATCAGTGCATACTCGCTGGTGCAAGCGCATGTCTGCGCGATTCCCTTGTCCGTCTTGGTGACCTCGCCTGCGGGAAGCTGGGTGCCAGTGAGGGGGTCGTACCACTTGATCTCAAATGGTCCTGGCCTAACGCCCTGTAATCTGACCGTCTTCGGCGAGTCGGGACTACCATTTACTCGGGCCACTATTACCAGATCCGACAGTCCACCGCCGAACGACCTTTTCTCGTCGCTTCCTACGCCATCCGCTGCGACGCTGAACGGCGAGGCTGTGGAATCCGCTGCGAACACGTTGCCTGTGATGTAATGGGTCAAGAAACTGTTCACTGCGCACACGGCGCTTGCGGCCTTGGCGTCTGGCGGGTCTGACCAGACGACTTCAACCGATGTACCGCTAGCCGCGAGCATCGCGGTCACAAACCTCGAGGTCGCCACCGATGCTCCGGCTTCTAACTTGGAGGAGTCTAACTTGAGGACAAGGGGCTTGTTCAGCGCCTGCTCTGCGATCCACGCCGCGTCCTGGCGCCAGGCTTCGGAATAGGTCGTTCCGAGCAGATCGGTATAGGTCGCAAGCCGTTTGACAATGTCGCCATGCTGGCTGACAAACCCGGGCGGGAAAACAAACGCAACACGCAAGCCGGCGTTGCTGGCTTTGGCTCCTAGCGTCAGGCGCACCAGCCCGAACGCGAATAGATTGGGAGCCGTCAGCGGCTCCTTAATTTCCACAATCAGTCCATGCACCGCAGCCGCCGAAAGCGGCATTGATTTCAGGAACGCTCCAACCCTCTCGTTAATCTGCTGCTCGGAATCACTGCCAGAACCGGCGCCCACTACCAAATGCAGCCAGACCTCGGATCCCTCCGGCATGCCTTTGATGGCCTGCGCTTGCTCATCGATAACTCTGGCCGCGCTTCCACCACCCGCGAAATCGAAAGATAGCGGCGGCAGCACGATCACTTTGCCCGGGGCTTCACACTGTTCGGCCGCCTTTAAGCCCGTAGCCAGATTCTGGTCCGTCGGAATGGAAATCGCAGCCCGAGGGAGGCCCGCTTCCGCCGTCAGCGGCAGAAAAAATAAAGCCGAACACAACAGGACGGGGCCAATCCGCCGTAAACCTGCCACTCGGGAGAAGAATCCAGGAAAGAACTGCGTTGGCGAGCAAAGCGCGAATTTCATGAAATTAAGTCCGACAACTTGGGGCCAAAAGTTTGATCGACGATCACAGAAAGGAGTCTGTCGTGCGCCCTGGGACAAGATCGTGCCGATTATAGCTTCGCGAACGTACTGCGTTTGAAGTATATACGAAACGTTTCCAGATGAGCCTGCACTCTATGCCTACTCGACTCTGCGCGGAATAAAGAAGATCTCAATGCGAATCAACCCCGCTCGCACTATGCGCTCGCGCGCGTTGTTCCTGCACCAGAATTGCCGCGGGGATTAACAACAGCCCACCGACCAGCGCCAGAGCGACACCCAATGAGGTCACGAGCCCCATCTCGGCCAGCGGCGTGAAACTGGAAGCCATCAGCGCTCCGAATCCGACAATTGTGGTCAGGTTCGATTGAATCAGGGCTGGGCCGGTGGCCTTCGCAATCGCGAGAATTCCGAGGCGCTTGTTCTCGAGATAACGGCGGACCAAATGGATGCCGTTGTCGATGCCGATGCCTATGATTAGCGGAATCGCGGTGATGGACATGAAACTGAAGCGGTGCCTCACCAGGAGCAACAGCCCGAAAGTTCCAACAATCCCGAATGCGATGGGGATCAGTACGATAAGCGACACGCGCAGGTTGCGAAAACAAAGATAGACAATCAACAGAATGCCAGCCGCCGTCCACACCAATGCCCTGCGGCTGTCATGCAGCACCTGGCTCTGCATGTCGCGGTTCATCTTGTCGAAAGAAAATTCCACGAACGGACCAAACTGATTCCGCCAAGATGCAATGACGCTTTCCGGAACTACATCAATCGCGTCCGGGTCCGTGCCATAGAACGCGATGGCTGCCACGTAGCTGCCGTCCGCCGTCTTGCGAATGCTGTTGTCGAGCAACCCCGGCGGCAGGAATTTGGCGGTTGTGTCCAGGGTGACAGGATCATTATTTTGTCCCAGGGTTCGCAGCCGGTCGATAAAGGGCTGAGCGGGCTCGGTCCGAAAACCATTCTCTCGCAGCGACTCCTCAAGAGCACGGGCGGAAGCCGCAAAATTGACGCCTTTCAGCGAACCGGCCCGCTCGCTCTGTGTCCGCTCGGAAGGAAGCAGCGTCGTGGGAGAGAAGATGGACTTGATGATGTTGCGCTGTCGATACCCTTCGAGCCCGGCTGTCAATTCCTCCGACCTGCCCAGGACTTCCTGCTCTCCACCGGCGATCAAAAACACGTGCGGACTGCCCTCGATGCCGAACCTTGCGGAGAGCCGATTCTGCGCGGCGACCGCCGGATTGTCCGCGCCCGCGATCTCGAAGCGGGCGCCCATCTTGATGGTCGGTAGAAACACTAATGACAACACGAACATTCCCACGCCAAAACCAACAACCAGGCGAGCGCGCCGGCCCACAAAATCGACGCACTTCCGCGCTATCCACGGGAGGAGGCGGAAGGTAATAGTCTCGGGCGCGCGCGGCTTGGAGATCCGCCACCACAGCCCCATCAGCGCGGGAACCGTCAACAGAGTGTGCAGGACCATCATGAACATTCCGACGGTGAGGATGAACCCGAACTCCGCCAATGCCTTGAAGCTGGAGGTCGCCAGCGAGGCGGTAGCGGTCGCCGCCGTTATGATGCAAAGGAGTACGCTGAATCCAGTGGTTTCGAAGGAGCGCAGCACTGCATCATTCAGCGTCCCGCCCTTGCCCCATTCCTGCGGTACGCGATTGAAGAAATGTACGACTTGATCGTCTCCCAGCCCTGCCAGAATCGCGATAAAGGACAGGCTGATGAGATTTACTTCTCCCGGATAGAAACTTGCCACGCCCGTAGTCCAGAGAATCCCGAGGCCAGCGGGTAGCAACGACAGAAGCAGCAGCGGAATCCTGGGATAGATCACCAGGCACAGCAGAAGATTCCCCACGATCGAAATCATAGAAATGCGGCGAATGTTCGTTTCGATGAACTGGTGCTCCTGCTCCGCGTAAACGTAAGCCCCCGCCGGAGTGGCACGCACTCCGGAGTCACGGAAGGCCGGATCTGGGTTCATCGACTGGATGTGCTCCCGCGTCCACCGCACCACTTGCTCCGCGAACTTATAATCCATCGCCGACTGGCGAGGTTCGGCAATGATGAGCAGGGCCTTGTGATCTTTGCTGAAAAATCGGTTCCCCGATCCCCACTGCAGGTCGAAATTGGCGAACTGCGAAAACCCGCTACTGTTGCGCGCCTCAACTTCCATGAGGCCCAGAGGATCTGCGACGAAGTAATTCGTTCCTAAGGACGAGAACGGCGTGACCAGCTCAGTTGCGGCGCGGCGGACGTTTTGATGAATCTGTTGCGGATCGAGCCGCCGCTTAACATCCTCAGTTTGCTCTGGCCCCACGAATGACGGGAAATTCCAGGTAAAATACCGCACGATATTGAGCAGTTCTTCTTCCTGCAAGCCGCATCGCGCATGCAGGAACAGCCCGCTGGTCAGCATGTCGGCGGTGAGACGGTCGGCCGCATCCTCCATCGGCCCGGCCGCGTCCGTTTCTCCATTAGGAGCCTCGATCAGCACAAAAAGCTGGTTGCCATAACCCAGTTCCTTGCCAATCTGGCTTGCTGCTCGCCATTGAGGATCGCGGTCCCCAAACAGGTCGGTCAGGTCCGTGCCGGTGCGCAGGTTGTGGATGTTGGCGTACAGCAGTAAGGTCACAACAAGGCTGATGGCCGTCACCAACCACGGATGGTTCACGACCAGTCCACCCAGCAGGCGCATGAATCGAACCATCATGTGGCTTCCGCCGAAGGTTTTCTGGCGATGAATAAGATATGAGCCAGGGGTAGGCGGTTTCGGAACCGGAGTTCTTCCACCCGCATACCACCGCCCTCGAGAACATTGCGGTACTCGGCGGCCCGAAGCGTGAGGGGCCGTATGCCTGTGCGTCCGAACGCGAATATCAGCCGGTCGAAAGCCATGGTGATTGTCGACCACAAGCCACGATCGCGATCGTGCACGCGAAAGATCAAAACTCCCTGAGGCTCCAGCGCCGAACAGCATCGTTGCAGCAAGGTCATTTGCTCATTGGCGCCCAGATACTGCAAGACATCCAGAATAAGAATCAAACCCGCGGGCGGAAGGTTGAAACCACGAATGTCCGCAACGCTCAGGTCGGTGTTCAGCGCGCTGAGGGCCCGGCGAGCGACCGCGACGCGATGCCCGTCCAGATCGCAACCAACAAGGCGCCGGCTGGAATCACCGAACGCTGCGAAACTCAGGGCCATGCCGTAACCGCAGCCCAGATCTACGACTGTCCCCGATCCGAGGACTTTGGCCGCCAGTAACCCGAAAATCCGATCCAGCCGCAGCTTCCAGCTCACAAACTCCCGGTCGGCCCAAGCGCATTGGGCAAACATTGCCTTCACAAAACGAACTCGGTCCCGCAATCCTTGATTGGCGGGCACCTTAAGCTTGATTACAACGGCCGTAGTCGCCGCTCCCACTCCGCCAACCAGCACCCCCAGCGGCACGCTGCCAATCGCCCAGGTCACGAGCACTTCTTTCAAGTGCGCACCAGTCAGTGCGGAAAGACCTAATGGCCGAAACGACCCGCTGCGGAGAAGATAGCCGAGTTCCACGGAGGACCAGATAATCAGAGGCTGGAGCAGCGGATTATTTATGAAAGTTCCGGCGACGGTCACCGGCTTATTCAGCCTGAAGAACATAGCCGCACCCACTGCCGCGACGGTCTGAAACCCGTAGATGGGCACGATCCCGATGAAGATCCCGAGAAACACGGCGGCCGCAGCTCGACCAGGCTCAAGGCCTCCTTCAGTTAAGGCGGCTACGAACTGCCGCGCGCGAGTCTGAAGTCGTCCGATCAAACAGTTGCCATCGTCCGCCTGGCCCTTCGTTTCGTCCATCAGGCCGATACCACCGACAACTCACCGCTCGCCACAATCTCTCCGTCCACCCACACCGTGCCACCAATGCACGCCATCTGCCCAACTTCGGTCAGCTTTTTGGTTTCAACGCGCAGATTCTGCCCCGGAGTCACGGTCTTGAGAAACTTGAAGCGGTTTACCGCCGCGAGCAACGCCACTCCTCCCCCAGATGCCTGCGGTCCCGCTGATCCCAGCATCACTCCCGCTGTCTGAGCCACCGCTTCAATCAGAAAAACGCCCGGAAGAATCGGCCTGGCGGGAAAATGTCCGGCAAAAATCGGGTCCGCTGGATCGACGAACTTCACTGCAACACATCGAACTCCGGGCTCGAGTTCTTCCACTCGGTCTATCCACAGGAACGGAGCACGATGAGGAATCATCGTCTCGATTTCACTCCGGTCGATCGTTCTTCGCTCAATCACTTTGGTTTGTAGACCTCAAACGTCTCTGCCGGAATCTTCGGGTTCAGCGAATTGACGTCGATCACGAACACACTATTCACACCGCTCTTGCCGTCGACCTCCAGCGACCGCAGCAGGAAGTCCCGTTTGTCCAGCTTCACGACCAGGTAATTCAGCCTGCGGCGAAAATTGTCCGTCCGCGGAACCAGCTTCATTTCGAAGTCCGAGCCGTCCTCTCGCACGCTGATGGTAAAGTTTTTTTTCAGGTTCCCGATGGAACTCTCCCGGCTGAAATAAGACTGAGCGCGGCGAACGTTACCTCCGACTTCCATGACCTCTGTCTTGCTGCCGGTGGTTACGTTGAGATAGTCCTCGTTGAAGCGAATCCGCATCTTCGACGGCTCGAAGTACTCCAGTGCGAATCGCTTGGTGCCGTCGGCGCAAAACTTCCCGCGCAGCACCAGAGGTTTCACCATCAGGGTGGAAGTGCGGGTTTCGACAATGGTTCCGCAGCTGCTAGTGTATTTTTTCTGCGCTTGCTGAACCCCCTCCCAAATCCGGTTCAGAAGATCGTCGCTCTGGGCCGCCAGCGCGGCCGGAAAACTCGCTGATGCAACTAGGAAGAGCGCGCACAACATTCGGATCCGCAAAGCCACGTCACGCCCCCAGAAAGCGAAACGCTAGCGACCACAGGCAGACCCAGACTGTGTCTCGCACCGGCTTCATCTTCGAGCGCGCCTCGCCATCGTGGTAGACGGTGTGGACGGGAGCGTGCGCAATGGTGCAGCCCGACCGCGTCATCTTGATCAACATCTCCATCTCTAATTCGTAATACCGGCTCCGCAGCCTGGTCCCATGGAGTTTATCCAGACGAAAGAGCCGGAACCCGCTCTGGCTGTCGCGAATCTCGTGGCCCACCAGCGACGATGCTACGCGGCTGCCAATCGTGTTGGAGTAATAGCGTGAGCGAGGCATCGAGGCGCGATCGAACGAGCGTGCCCCAATCACCAGGTCCGCTCCGGTCTCTTTCGCTACACGAAGCAAGCCAGGAATATCTTCTGGCAAGTGTTGGCCGTCGCCATCCAGAGTGATCACGTGGGTAAAGTTCTGGGCGCGCGCGAACTCGATGCCTAGGCGTAGCGCCGAGGCCTTGCCGCAATTCCTGGGCGATCGCAGACACATAGCTCCCGCAGCCTGAGCAACTTGCCCCGTCCCGTCGCCGGAACCATCGTCAATCACGACGACTTTTTCGACATGCGGTTGGGTCCCCTTCACCACGTCCGCGATGTAAGAGACCTCGTTGAATGCCGGAATGAGCGCGCAGGTTCGCATGCCGCAGTTTCCAGCGTCGGGCGCGTAGGGCCAGGCGAGAACGCCGGAATTCGATGTGAGTGTATCACGCGTCCAGCGACTCCAAAAACATGGCCCGAGTATTGGTGGACACTTGAGGACGGAAAGAAAAAGCGTCAGCTACTAAAGTGCGAAGTATCCCGAACGCTTTCTGATACGTTTCCTTGGTGCGACCTCAACTGCCCAGCACCATCCGCCGTTTCGCCTGTTTCGCCTTGCAATCTATCCTCACCGTGAAGTACCCTGTCGCCATCATTGGGAGATCCCAGCCCAGCTTTTCGGCAGTCTGCTGAATTTCGCGTAATGTCACTTAGGATGCGAAGACTATGAAAGCACTGCTCGTGCAATGCCCCGCAACCTCACCCTGGGTTCCGAGGAGGCAGTGGGAACCTCCATCTGTGGCGTTGGCCACCATTGCCGCGCAGATTGACAACCACGATGTAAAAGTCCTGGACCTGGCTCCCACTCGGAAGCGCGCCATTCCAATTCTGTTGGAGACGCTCCAGAACGAGCGCCCAGACGTCGTCGGCTTTTCCGGGATGGCCTTTCAGTACGACTGCAATCTCCGGATGGCCTACCTCACCAAGCAGCTCAATCCTGGGATCAAAACCGTCCTCGGCGGCTACCACGCCACGCTATCCTACGACACCATCGAGGGTTCACCGGGGGCCGACTACTGGGACTTCATCGTCCGCGGGGAGGGTGACTTCAGCTTCGGTGAACTTCTGGACTCGCTCGATGCGCACGGTCGCGGGCTCGACAACGTCTTGGGCGTGTCGTACAAAACCGAAAACCGCCAGTTTCATCACAACGCCCCACGTCCGCTCGAGGATGTAACCAAGATCAAGCTTCCCGCTCGCGACAGGCGCATCATCAAAGACTTCCACATGTACTTCCGCCGGGCCGACGTCATCGAGACCTCTCGCGGCTGTCTCTACCACTGCAATTTCTGCAGTATCCATCAAATGTACGGAAGTTCGATCCGCCAGTATCCTCTGGAACGCGTGCTCGCCGATATCGAGGACGCGTATAGCCGCGGTGCGCGCCACATTTTTTGTACCGACGACAACATCACCCAGAACATGGATCGTTTCGAGGAACTGATCGACGGCGTGATCTCGCTCAAACTCAAGAACCTGCATTTCACCACGCAGGCGACCGTGATCGGCTTTTCCCAGCGCCCGCACGTTATCAAGAAATTGCCCAAGGCCGGTTTCGTCTCCATCTTCCTGGGCATTGAAAATGCTTCAACGAAAAACCTGCGGGCCATGAAGAAGCCCAACACACTCCCCGCTATCAAGAAAGCGATTGCCGAGTTGCACAAAGAGAACATCGTCGTCATCGCGGGTCTCATCAACGGGCTGCCCGACGACGATCCCGAGAGCATGCGTGAGAACTACCGCTTCATCAAGGAGCAGGGTGTCAGCAGCATCATGGATCAGATCATGACCCCTTATCCTAAGACGCCTTTGCGCGACAACATGCTCCGCGACAATCAGATCCAGAATTTGTCCGACTTTCGCTGGTATGACGGCTACTTCGCCAACGTTCGGACTTCCAATTTGTCTCCGGAAGAACTCAGCTTCGCCCGCTGGAAGATCCGGCGCGAGATCATCGGCATGTGGCGGCCCACGAAAGGCGACTGGAAATTTTTCAAGGGTTACACCTATGTCTGGTCGTTCGGCCTGCGCTATATCATTTGGCTGAACGAGCGCATGTTGGAGCTGCTGTTCGGAATCGAAGGCCGCTACAAGCTGCAGATGCGGCACTTCATGCAGCTCAACGACTTCGGCATCGAAGTCCCCGGCCTGGAGAGGACCGACAGCTACCATCCGGTGTATGGCACTTCAGATGACCCTTTTCGCGACACGCGCCGTTCTCTGCTGAAGAAGCGTTTGCGTTTCAATTGGCGAAAGCTGCTCGCCATGCCGCACACGCCGGAGTCTCGGCCCGAACCTTCGCCCGTTGTAACTTCCTCGCTGCCCAAGAAACAACCTGTGGGGCAATCGGAGGCGGCAGATACGCTTGTCAGCATCGCATCGCAGCGAATGCAATGAGTCATCCACCCGTAATCATTGAATTTTCGGAGGCGGAGTCGAATTAGACATGTGCCAGGGAGGTAGCCGCTGCGAATCCTGCTGCTAAGGCCGTACGCTGAAACCGCACAGTTCGGTTTAGCTCCTTTTTTTCAAACCGAACCATTAGGTCTGATGTACCTGGCGGCGGCGCTGCGCTCGGCCGGGCATTCCGTGCATTTGGCGGACATGCGTTTCGAGCGGCGCGGCATTCCCGATATTCTGCGGGAGTCGCAGCCCGATTTAGTCGCAATCTCCTGCCTGCATATCCTCGAGGCACCAGCTGCGCTCCAGGTAGCGGACCAGATCAAAGCCAACAAACCGAAGATTTTTGTCGTCCTCGGTGGCCACGCGATTTCTGCCTACCCCAAAGCCGTGGATGGCAACCGCTCCGTCGACGCAATTTGCATCGGCGAAGGGGAAACGCTGCTGCCCGCTGTATGCGATGCCGTCGCCAACGGTCACGCCTTGGATACGCTTCCATCGCTGCTGCTTCCCAAGGGTGACGGCCGCTTTCAGGCGACGACTGCCAAGCCCGGCCGGTGGCTGGATCTTGCCCAGATGCCCCTCCCCGACCGGTCCGTGGTGGCTCGCTATCAGAAGCGCTACTGCTGTCTGAATTACATGCCGATGTGGACCATGGAAACGGCCCGCGGGTGCTCCTACCGGTGCAACTTCTGTTCGGTGTGGCAACTCTACAAGCGCACTTACCGGTGCCATGCCCCCGATCAGGTGCGTGCCGACTTCGAGGCTACAGGCCGCAATCTGTTCATGGTCGACGATTTGTTCTGGGCCGACCGCATGCGCAGCGAAGAACTAGGCCACACCTTGCTCCAGTCCAGCGAACGCAAGAACCTGCTACTGGTGCAAACCCGCGCGGATCTGGTCACGGAAAATGCCGACCTGCTGAAGCTGTGGCGTCCGCTGGCCAAGACTTTCGACATTTTCTTCGGCTTGGAGTCCCACACCAGCCCGGGCCTCAGCTCGCTAAACAAGGATGCCGACATCAACAAGACCGTGGAAGCCGTCCGCATTGCCCGCGAACTCGGGTTTGGCGTCACCGGGAATTTCATTATCGATCCGGATTTCACCGAGGCCGATTTCCAGGGCTTGTGGGATTTCATGGACGAATATCAACTGTATCGCGTGGGATTCACCATCCTGACGCCCCTGCCTGGCACTTACTACTTCGAAAAGAGTAGGAAGAAGATCGATGTATTTGACTGGACCCACTACGACCTGCATCATCTGCTTTGGCAGCCACGCCTGCCGGTCGAGCGATTCTTTGAACTTTATTGTGAGTCCTGGCGGCGTAGCGTTCTCAACATCGCGGGAAAGAAGAAGTGGTGGCAGTGGCTCCAGCAGGTTCGATTGCGCGACATTCCCCGGCTCGCCCGTATTCTCGCGCGCACCCAAACCTTGATGGATCCGCAGGCCTATTTGAAGGAGACAAACCTCCTGGGGCCGAGGAAGTTGACGTCAGTCTCCGAGCCCTCAGCCGACACTGTCTCCCTGCGCGGCGCCTGATTCCGGGCTTAATCTCCGCAGTCTCCCATCGCGCTTCGGCAACCTTCCGCGGGCGCCGGCGCGGCTCGCCCACCGATCTGCACCAGGTCAGGAACAGATCGTTCTTTCAGCACAATCTCGCGGTAGAGCTTTGCCATGCGCTGGTTCTCAGCATCCAGCCTAAGCCGCTCGGCTCGCGCTCGCAGCTTCTCCTCGCGCGCATTTTTGGCGATGCCGAGTCTCTCCAGATCGTGCTGGGCATGGTCGCTGACAATCTCATCTTTCAAAACCAGATGATGTTCGGTACTGCTAAGGTGGACGCTCTTGCCGCCGGCAAAAATCTCATGCCGGCCGTGCTCCTCGTACCACTTGGTCAGCGTCGCGGTCATGTGCATCTTCTCGATGATGTTCCGCCATCCCATTCCAGTGTTGTAAGCGCAAAAGGAAATCTCCCCCTGTTGCGTGGCGTAAGGAATAATGCACTGCTCGGTCCTGCGAAAATCGTAGTTGAACAGATCCTGAAACCACATGCCCGCCACGAACAGCAGGTTCCAGCGGTCGCGCCGGCGGCGAAGGATGTCAGCCATCGTCCGCTTACCCGAGACGTCGCCATAGTCGCGCCCGGTTGCACCTAGCCCCTTATCAAGTTTTCTCAACATGTCGATAGCACGGAAATGGGTGGGCGCACGGAAAGCGTTGTAATTCCGCGCCAGAGCCAGAGCCATTCCCGCAACGGACATCCACTTGCTCCGAGCCCAATCGTTGATCCTCGCAATGTCCTTGGCAAACTGATCGGCGTCGAGAAATGCAGTGACCGGAACTGCCTCCCGCGTCTGCTTATCCACCATAACCGCCATGCCAACCCCACAATTCGGGTGGCAACCGCAGGCGACTTGGCCCCATACGGCTTCGGGGCCATGGACCAGGTCTGCCCAGTCGGAAAAAGTGCTCAGGAACGAGAGCGGGAACCAGTCGCGGACAGGCTCGCCGATGTTCAACTGGTCCTTCATGTCGTGGGCGAGGTGGGAAAGTGTGTAACGCTGGGCTATGCGGCGCTCGTCGGTTATGGCTTCGTCGCGGCCAGTGAATGAGACGGGCTGGAATGACACCATCGCTATCTTGTCCGGGTTGTCCAGCGCGAACTGCACCACGCGGCCTACCTGCTCATTGTTGATCCCGTTGACCACGGTCGTGACCAGCACGATTTCCACGCCGTTGGAGTGCAGGTTTTCGATGGCCCGCAGCTTCACGTCGAACAGATTCCCGACGTTGCGATGGGAATTCGCCGGGTTGCCGATGCCGTCGAATTGAAGATAGGCGTAACGCAAACCGGCTTCTGCGGCCTGACGCGCGAATTCCGGGCTCTTGGCAAACTCGATGCCATTGGTAGCCGCCTGAACACTGTCGTAGCCGAGTTGGCGGGCGTAGCGAATGGCATCCAGAAAATGCGGCGACATGGTCGGCTCGCCACCGGAGAACTGCACTGACATCTGGCGCCGAGGCTTGATGGAGAATGCGTTGTCGAGCAGCGTCTTGACGTCATCCCAGGTCAGCTCGTGTACGAAGCCCACCTGGTTGGCATCCATGAAACAGGGGTCGCACATCATGTTGCAGCGGTTGGTCAGGTCGATGGTGAGAACCGATCCCCGCCCGTGCTTGATGGTGCTGCTACCGTGGTTGTGCAGCTTCTCGTCGTTGTGAGCACGAATGTCGCGGCCGGGGAACGTCTCCTCGAGATGCCGGAAGAATGCCGGATCGATGGAGATGACATCTTCGAAATGCCCATGGACAGGACAATCCTTTACCATGAGGATTCTGCCGCCGCGCTCGATGATCTGCGCCTTGATTTCACCGGGCCTCTCGTTCAACAGGATACGGTAATCCTGTTTGCCGTCGACGATCTGCCGTCGGATCTCCGGCACGCAACGAGGGCACAACGAATCGGTTTCTCGCGGCCAGCCCAGCGGAGGCTTGGACTTTTCGCGGGACTTCAGCAGCGGCTTGTCCGACCACTTGGGGATGAAGGAGGGGTTCTCAGGAACGAGGTCGTTCGTCAAACAAAATATCCGCCACGCTCCATTCGCAGCAATCGACATCGCCTTTTCAAGGTACTTGATGGGCTGACGCATTTTTCCTGTGTTTACCCTTGCACCGCGAAGTAGGAAGCTTAACTGGGACTCGCAGTGTGCTCAACTGGATAAGCAAATCCTGGCTTTGCGCTCGGCGTTGAGCCGGCCACAATTTCGTCCACATTCCGTAAAGAACGATTCTGAAGAACACTGTACATATCGACCAGATCGGAATCCGTATAGCCGTTTACTCTTAGAACCTCTAGCGACCGGCGTAGATGCTGGTGGTTATGCATGCCGAACTGCGTATGATAATCCATCAGGTGCTTCATCATCTCGCTCTTCGGAAACGTCGCAGTTCCCCGGGGCATATCGTGATAGGACAGCGCACCATCCGCCAGGAAGGCGGTAGTATCCCAGCCGGCTTCCGCCGCCTGATCGACGATTTCGCATCCGTCGTATCCTCGCAGACAGAAGTGGTACGGGAGAAGTGATGGCATGTGTAACTGGGCCAGGTAGTCTAGCGTTCGTTGGGCATCAGCCCCGGTCTCCGTGGGAAAACCGTACATTGTGTTCACGTTGACGATCAAGCCGCGGTCCTGGGAATAGTTGATGATGTCCGCTGCCTTCTCCAGGTGCATGTTCTTCTTGACCAGTTTCTGGATGCGCGGACTTCCGGATTCGACCGCGTAGGTAACCCATACCGTTCCCGCGTCCGCCATAAGATCCACCAATTCGCGTGTCATGATGTCTGCCCGCAATCCATTCACAAAATAGAGGCGCCAATTCTTGCGAAGACCGATAATCATGCGGAACACGGCCTCGGTGCGCTTGCGGTCCATATTAAAAATATCGTCGACCACATAGAAGTCGTCGATGCCGTGGTCGCGCGACATCTGTTCCATCTCAGCAACCACATTCTCCGCGGAACGCAGCCGCGCCGTCTTGCCGGCAAAGGTATTGCAATAGGTGCATAAGAACGGACAACCCCGGCTGGTGAGCAGGACGCCCTGACGCCGGTGGTTATAGGCATAACTCAGGTGTTCTTCGTACCGGCTTAGATCGACCAGGCCGTAGTCAGGGAAGGGAAGTTCGTCCAGATTATCGACGACATCCCCGTCGCCCAAGTCGACGATCTCGTTGCCATGGCGCAACACCAGACCGTTGGTTGCCGTGCCAGAAAGGAGACGCGAAAACGTCAGCTCACCCTCGCCGACCACCAGGAGATCGATTGCGGGGATGGCTTGGAGAACGGCTCTGCGCCGGGCGGTGGCGATCGGGCCGCCGCCTACGATGGGGACGTCCAGAACGCTCCGTGTCAACTCTGCAACGCGCTTGAGTTCATCCTCGAACAAGCTGATACTGCGGATTCCAACCGCATCGGGGCGATATTCCAAAAGCTTCGCGACCAGCTCATCGTCGGTCCGCCCGTCTAACGATGTCTCAAGGATTTGGATGTGTACATCCGGATGGTCTCGCTGCGCACTGCTGGCTACGTACATCAGCCCAACGGGAGGGATATGGACCTCGGGTGTGACCCGACCACCAACCCAGCGTCGCTGATCGTTAGCCTCGATCAACAAGACCCGACGGCTCTTCGACAATCTTTCGAGCACGTCGTTTGATGGTTTTCGCGCTGACGAATCGATGGTGTACAGCACGCCCGTCCCCCTTGAAGTTTGCAGGTTGCCAGCCCCTCGGAGACCTACCCCACCCGTTGCGGAAGATTACCAGATACGATTTTCTGCGACAACATCTTCTTGCTGAGGGGCACCTGGGGCGGCATGGCCAGGGGTGGTGGTTTTTTGTGGCGTTGTTTTGCGCTCCTAGGTATCCTCATCCACGCTCCCGCTTGGAGTCGGGAAACCTGGCGGAACAAGGGAACTGGAGGCCCGGCTGGAAGGCGGCGCGCCGGTGAAATTGCACTTGCAGACGCCCGATTTCAAAACACGATGAGAAGCCGGTCAGCCTGGACGATTGAGAATTGCTCCTACCGAGAGTGTTCCCACCCGGAACGAGAGTTCGGATTTGCGGTTTCTTTGCACAACCACTCTTGCCACTCCGTAGAAAAGTTGGCAGCCCTGAACCAGGTCGTGAAGATGGCCTTTATGCGCCCTTTGAGTGGGGTACTCCAAAGCTCATTCGGCCTTGGCGGAGTCTCTGACTTGAATTACGCAGAGATAACTTACAACCCGCCGTACACTCCCGAAGAGGTATATGAAATCGAGTCTGCCGGAGCCGCGCGTTGGGGCTTCAATGGGGTTCACCTGGCCATCACCGATCACGACGAATTCGCAGGCAACGTCGCGCTTATGCGCGACCGACCCGACCTTAACGGCCGCATTGCAATCAGCGAAGAACTGTCCCTGTGGTACCAGGGGCACCTGTTTCACCTGGGGCTTTGCGGCTTGCCTGAGAGTGAAATCGAGGAAACCCACAGTCGAATTCAATCGGCCGCCCGGGGCGGGCGCTACGACGAACTGTTTGAAACGCTTGCCGCCAGCGGCTGCCTGGTCGTCCTGAATCACCCGCTGGTCGCCTGGGGACCGGGATCGGAAACGATTCCTTTTACAGACCTGCTCACTCGGTACGGCTGGGCGATTCATGCTTTGGAAGTAAACGGGATGCGGCAACGCGAGGAGAACGACCGCGTTCTGGAACTCGCCCGCCAGTGGCGCAAGCCAGTAGTGGGCGGAGGAGATAGCCATTTGCTGGTGGCCAGTTCCATCGTCTCGTTGTCGCATTCCGCAACCTTCAAGGAATTTATTGCTGAAGTGAAGGATGGGCATGCGGTGCCATTCATCACGCCCGATTACTTTGCCCCGCTCAAGTGGAAACTTTTCCTGCGGGTGTTATTCTTCATGTCTCGCTACCGGCAAATTGCCAGTTATAAGGGACAACCGGTGGCCGCCATGCTCGAACGCCGTCGAGTGTTGCTCGATCCGGTGGGACTGGCCAGCCGCGCCTTTCTGGCTCTAGTCTCCGGTTTGGGATTGTCGCGCTGAACAGCTTTCGCTTCGTGGAAAATTTCGAACTGCCGGAATCAGCGCGCGGACTCGCACGCCGCGGGTTCGGGTGTCGCGACGCTGACACCGTCACGAGGGCCGGCCAGTACGAATTTCAATCCTCTCGCTCTGAGATCATCGATTACCACAGGCAGAGCTTCCAGCATGACATGCGCTCCACCCGGCAAATGATCGTGCAGCAGGATGATGTCCCCGCTTGCCGCCTGCTTCAAGATGCGCCGGGCAAGAACCTCGGAATTCCGGGTCAGCGTATCGCGGCTACGAATGCTCCAGGAAACGTACTCCAATCCGGAGTTCTCGAGATAGCGCCGCAGAAGCGGATGGCGTTGGCCTACTGGCGAGCGAACCAAGCGCGGACGGAAACCGCAAATGCGGCGCACGCTTTCCTCACCGCGCTCGATCTCCGCCCGCAGACGTGCAGGCGTTAGAAAACAAAATAGATGGCAATGCGACCAGGTGTGGTTCGCCACCAGATGACCTTCTTCCCAGGCGCGCCGCACGATTTCCGGATACTGGTCGGCGCGCTTGCCGACAACAAAGAATGTCGCCTTCACACCTTTTTCCCGAAGCAGGTCGAGTAATTTGGGCGTGTCCACGGGGTTGGGCCCGTCGTCGAAAGTCAGGGCTATGCAACCTGCGCCTTCGACGCGGTAGCGGTTGCTCACCAGCCACTGGTTGCGCGGATGAAATAGTAGGTAAAGCATGATCAGTGTGCCCACCGAGTAAATCGATGCCACCAGCAGAAACCGCGAGAGGGTGAAAGGATAAAGAAGGGCCAGGGATGCGTTAGTCGCAAGAAACAACAAGCAAAAGATTGCCGACCTCGCCATATCGGTTCTCCGGTCCCGGGAAAGGCTACGGGACTCGGTGAGCGTAATGCTAACATCGACGGCCCGCGCCGGAAAAACGGAAGCTCTCGGACCTCTAAATGCCTTGGAAACACCTTGACAAGCTTTGGGCTGCCAATTAGATTTCCGGGTTCCTTTTTGGTCAGAATTTGAGCTTGGTTTTCGGAGGAACATACCGCAATGACATATCGATCATCGATCGCTCTTTTGATTACGACGGTGTGTTGGACGTGTACGCAGACTTTCGCTCAGGAGTTGGTTTCACCTAAGTTGTTACCTCCCGTGTCCGAGTTGCGTGTGGCGGTTGCGAGCCGCCATCTTGCACTCGATATGGAAAACGATCCACCCAACCCGGCCTCCACGCCCCACCGGCACTGGAGCAAAGGGGGAAAAATTATGACGGTCATCGGCGCGGGCTTGATCGGCGCCGGCACGGCAGCGCTTATACACGGCCAGAATACTCGAGTAGCCTGCAGCAATGGCACCTGCACCGAAATCGCGTGGAGAGCCACGGGAGCTATTTGGATGGGTGGGGGGGCCGCCCTGGTGATCGTGGGTGTCACCCGTCACACCGAAGACTAACCGTCTGCGCTCGCGAGTCGTTGAAAGTTTTCCTGTGCCTCGACCTCATTCTCGCGAGGTTCGAATCACTTGAACTTGGCCATATTCATAGGCCTAGTCTTTTCCTGGCAGAGGCCGGAGTGGAGGCGCGACTTTCGGCTTGAGTACGTCCCGACAAAGCTGTCATCGCCGTTCGGGCTCAATACGGCGCAATAATCTACGGTCTGGTGAGTGGCGAATATCATGAAAAGACGCTTGCCGCTAACTACGCCCGTAATCTCGTATCCTCCACCGTTGCCACTCACATCCCGGCTTCCTTCAGTTTGAATGAGGTGCAAACGTCCCCACTCGTCTGAATCCCATGCGCCATTCACATTGATCGCTGGAGGATCTTTTTGGTCGTCGAGCCACGCCCTGCCCTCAACCTCGACCTTGGCAGCGGTTAGAGAAGTCGGAACGGAACTACACAGCAACAGTAATGCCGCCATCATCGCCAGCCTTTTCATAAGAAACATCCTTCCGCTATTTCGCGCCAAGGTCGGTAGTACCGGGCGCCGGCTCGATCACTTGAAGCTTTCCGTCCGTAAACTTCAGGAGCGCGGGAAAACCCGTGCGCATATTCTTCTGCCGGTTTCGCCCGCCGATAGTTCCCCCGTCCTGGCGGGGAGACCATGTCTCCACCTTGACACCGTTTTCGTCGTCGATTTTTGTGTCGAGAGGCGTGCCCACCACGTCAAAGGCTTGATCCTTGGTCATGCCGACAACAAGCTTGTGTTCAGCAATGCCGCTCCGCACGTCTGATGGCCAGTCCGGATGTTCGTCCTGTAGCGGAACCTTGGAGAAAGTCTGGTTGAAAGCCTTGGTAAAATCGTCAAGGGAATTGATCTGAATGAAGTCGATCATGATCTCGTAGTCGTTCGGACTCACACCCTCAGCCCACACCGAAACCGTGTCGGCCTTGAACAAGAGCTTTCCGAAACGCACCGGATAATTTGGATAGAATACCCAGTTGAGTTTTGCCTTCTTCGGATTTTTTATCGGCAAGCTGAGTATGCGAGTGGTGTCGTGCCCGTTGGGTGAAACTTCAAGCACGGCTTCCGGGCCCCATCCAAATGAACCCATAACGTACTTCAGGGGAACATCGAGGCGCAGATACAAGGTGCCCGCAATCATGCGCTTGGCTTCCTCTCGATCCTCTTTGGACAACTCCGCCCTGACCACGAGGGGCGCGAATAAAAGAAACAACAGTGCCACGCCTGTGCTCAATCGGAATTTCATGACAAGCAGATCCTTGGGACGAAATCTAGGGCGAGCCTTCCGCCTGCGGACATCTTTGTCTCCATGGCTAATCATGGACACGCGCATTCCGCCAAACGAAGCTGGGGCCTGGACTACCTTCTTTTCTATTTTGTCAAGTGCATGGGCCTGCCCTTCGACTTCTCATTCATGAAGCCTTTTGAGTAACTTCCGTTGAGGCTGCCGTCGGCTTCTGACGTCAGCTGCGCGGAATAGGTGACCTTGCCATGATGGGAGAAGAGCAAAAAAACCTGCTTGCCGCTGACGACGCCTGTGATATCCCACCCATCGCCGTCTCCAGTCACGTCCCTACTGCCCTCAGCTTGGTTCAGGACAACCTTACCCCATGACTTCTCATGCCAGTGGCCGTTGATATTGATGGCAGCCGCCTCGCTGTGGGAACCTAGCCACGTTTTGCCCTTTGTTTCGAGATCGCCCGCACTCACGCCAACCGCCAGAATAAGAACCACACCAGCGGCTAACAACAAAGAAAAATGCTTCTTCAT
>Ga0210405_10000576_pt1 | contig 47758 bp, 39 predicted proteins | sample IncBWH11MmetaG_FD_155492 | JGI IMG/M metagenome (GOLD analysis project Ga0210405, IMG submission 155492) | Forest soil microbial communities from Barre Woods Harvard Forest LTER site, Petersham, Massachusetts, United States - Inc-BW-H-11-M | ecosystem: Environmental > Terrestrial > Soil >...
CTGCGTTCCTTTTTGTACAATGCGTGCGACAAACAAATTGCTATTCCCTGCGGCCAGGATTTCACCCACAATCCGCAGCGTATCGCCCGTCTCAACGGAAAAATGGTTCGCCGCCAGCAGCCGCGCGTCGCCAAGATGCACTTCTATCGTTGCGGAACCCGTTTGCACCGTCGCCCGCGCCCCGAACGGCGCCGTTTTCGAATTCGCTGAATACGCAACAACCGTTCCAACAACGTCGCTTTCGCGCTTCACGTCATACTCGCCCGTCCGCGTGGCCAGAGCAGTTGCCGCCTGTTGCCCGCACGTCACGCTGCCCATCGCCATCGCCGCCATCGCAATCAGCCAGAACTTCCTGCTGCCCATGTCTGCCTCTCCCCGGGAAATTTTCTCCCCACCCACCAAACCTTACCCCACTTTTCGCCATTTACGAACCCGGCTCTCCAACAAATGTCGCGCTCCCAGAAAATTTTCCGATTCTTTCGAGCAAAGACTTCTCATTGACACAAATCCTTCCTCCGGACATAATTATATGTACGTCAATCCTGTGGAGGTTCGACAAGCTCAATTCTGCTCCGTGCGGAGGCGAGCGACCCGGATGGCGCCAAAATATATCTTTGTAACCGGCGGTGTTGTTTCTTCTCTCGGCAAGGGCGTAGCGGCATCTTCCATCGGCTGTCTCCTCGAAAGTCGCGGTTTCAAAATCACCATCCAGAAATGTGACCCGTACCTGAACGTGGATCCTGGCACCATGAGCCCGTATCAGCACGGTGAAGTCTTTGTCACCGACGATGGCGCCGAAACCGACCTCGACCTCGGCCACTACGAACGCTTCACCCACGTCAAGCTTACCCGCGACAACAACTGGACCAGTGGCCGCATCTACGAAACCATTCTCTCCAAGGAACGCCGCGGCGATTACCTCGGCAAGACTGTTCAGGTAATTCCCCACGTCACCGACGAGATCAAGCGCTGCTTCAAGCGCGTCGCTGAAGGTGTCGACATTGTCATCGTCGAAATCGGCGGCACGGTAGGCGACATCGAATCGCTTCCCTTCCTCGAAGCCATCCGCCAGATGCGTCTCGAACTCGGTCCCGAAAACACATTATTCGTCCACGTCACCTTGGTTCCCTATATCGCCGCCGCCGGCGAACTGAAAACCAAGCCGACCCAGCACTCCGTCAAAGAAATGCTCGGCATCGGTATTCAACCCGATGTCCTCCTTTGCCGCAGCGATCGCCACATCTCCGAGGACCTCAAGAAAAAAATCGCGCTCTTCTGCAACGTCGCAGAATCCTGCGTCATTTCCATGGAAGACGTGCAAACGATCTACGAAGTCCCCGTTGAGCTCAGCAAGGAAGGCCTCGACGCGCAAATCCTTCGCCACCTTCGCCTTGAAGAGCACCCCGCCAACATGCAGCCGTGGCTAGACATGTTACAGGGCTTGCACCACCCGAAAGGCGAAGTGCGCATCGGCATTGTCGGCAAATACGTCCAGCTCGAAGACGCCTACAAAAGTTTGCGCGAAGCCCTTTTGCACGGCGGCCTCGCCCATCATCATAAGACCGTCATCGACTGGATCGAATCCGAAGAGATCGATTCCCTCGAAACCGCCGAAAAGCGGCTCAAGGGCTACGACGGCATCTTGGTCCCCGGCGGCTTCGGCAAACGCGGTCTGCAGGGCATGATTTACACCATACAATTCGCGCGCGAGCACAAAGTCCCCTATTTTGGAATTTGCCTCGGCATGCAGTGTGCCACCGTTGAATACTCCCGCGATGTTGCTGCTCTTCCCGATGCGGACACCACGGAGTCCAATCCGCAAACCCCGCATCGCGTGATTTACAAACTCCGCGAATTGCTCGGCGTGGAAGAGATGGGCGGCACCATGCGCCTCGGTGCGTGGCCCTGCAAGCTCGAACCCGGCTCCCTGGCCCACAAAGCCTACGGCAAAACCGAAATCAGCGAGCGCCACCGCCACCGCTACGAATTCAATCGCGAGTACGAAAAAACTCTGACCGCAGCCGGTCTGCGCATCACCGGTCGCACTCCTGACGACAACTACGTCGAAATCATCGAAGCCCCGAACCACCCCTGGTTCCTCGGCTGCCAGTTCCACCCCGAATTCAAATCCAAGCCCCTCGAGCCGCACCCGCTCTTCGCCGCCTTCATCGGAGCCTCGCTAGAACACAAGCTCCAAAAATCGCGCCCGGCTATATCCACAAGTGCAGCCGAGGCGCAGCCTCCTGCGCCCACTTTGCGCGCCACCCCGCACGCCGCTGCCTAACCATTTTTCGGCCCACTTTGCTCGGGCGGCAACCTGTGAACTCGGTTCGCTTGTGATATCGTTTTGACTTCGATGACAACGACACGTGAAATCGCTTTAGGCTCGTTGCGCCTCGGCGGCGACAATCCACTCTTTCTCATCGCCGGCCCCTGTGTCATCGAATCCGAAGCCCACGCCCGCTCCATGGCCGAGCGCGTCGCGAAAATCGCCTCCGACGCCGGCGTCCCCTACGTATTCAAAGCCTCCTACGACAAAGCTAACCGCTCCTCCGTCAAAGCCTTTCGCGGCCCCGGCCTCTCCGAAGGCCTCCGCATCCTCAGCAAAATCAAATCCGACCTCCACCTCCCCATCCTCACTGACATCCACGACGCCTCCCAAGCCGCGCCCGCCGCAGAAGTCGTCGACATCCTCCAAATCCCCGCCTTCCTCTCGCGCCAGACCGATCTCCTCATCGCCGCCGCAAAAACGGGCCGCGTCGTCAACGTGAAAAAAGCCCAGTTTCTCTCTCCCTGGGACATGGGCAACGTCGCCGAAAAAATCGCCGCCGCCGGCAACCAGAAAATCATCCTCACCGAACGCGGCGCCAGCTTCGGCTACAACAATCTCGTCGTGGACATGCGCACCTTCCCCGTCCTCGCAAAATTCGGCTACCCCGTGGTCTATGATGTAACTCATTCGGTCCAACTCCCCGGGGGCCAGGGACACGCGAGCGGCGGCCAACCCGAATTCATCGAGCCCCTCGCCCGCGCCGGCGTGGCCACAGGTGTCGACGGCATCTTCCTTGAAACCCACGACAATCCCGCCGCCGCTCTCTCCGACGGCCCCAACGCCCTTCCCCTCGCGCAGCTTCCCCAGGTCCTCGCGCGCCTCAAAGAACTTTCCACCCTAGTCCGCCACTGGAGCAACGCATGAGCCTCGACACGGCCCGCCGCGTTCTCCGCATCGAAGCCCAAGCCATTCAGGACGTCCTCGCCCGCCTCGATAACTCTTTCGCCCGCGCCGTCAACCTTCTCTTCGCCTGCAAAGGCCGCGTCGTCGTTACTGGCATGGGCAAATCCGGACTCGTCGGCCGTAAAATCTCCGCCACGTTTTCCAGCACCGGCACGCCTTCCTTCTTCCTCCATCCCGCCGAAGCCCTCCACGGCGATCTCGGCATGCTCGCCCGCGGCGACACCCTCCTCGCCATCACCTACGGCGGCGAAACTCAGGAAATTCTCAACTTGCTTGAATCCCTCAAGCGACTCGAAATTCCCATCGTCACACTAACAGGCAATCCAAAATCCACGCTCGCCGAAGCCAGCGAAGTCGTTCTCGACGTCAGCGTGAGAGAAGAAGCCTGCTCGCTCAATCTGGCCCCCACCGCAAGCACAACCGTTGCCATGGCCGTTGGCGACGCCCTAGCCGTTTCCCTCCTCGACCGCCGCGGCTTCCAGCACGACGATTTCGCCGCCCTCCATCCCGCCGGCCGCCTTGGCAAGAAACTTCTCCGCGTGGAACACCTCATGCACTCTGGCGACGCACTACCCCGCGTCTCTCCCGACACACCGATGCCGGTCACGTTTCACGAAATGTCTGCTAAGAAACTCGGCATGACCACCGTCACCACCGCCGACGGCAAACTCGCCGGTATCCTCACCGACGGCGACCTCCGCCGCCTCATGGAAAAGCACGGCGGCGCCACGCTCTCGATGACCGCGGGTGACTGCATGGTCCGCAACCCGCAAACCATCGGCCCCAAACTCCTCGCCAGCGAAGCCCTCAACCTCATGGAAAAGAAAAAAATCACCTCCGTAGTCGTCGTAGATTCCTCCCAAAACGTAGTCGGCGTAGTCCACCTCCACGACCTCTGGACCCTCGAACTCATCTGACCGCGCCAGAGCGATATTCATTCGGCCGCTACTCCTCTGTGAACTGTGCGGACCTCTGTTGTGCCCTCCGTGGTGAATCTTTTCTCTTTTCTTCCCTTTTTCCCATTCCTGCTAAAATTAACGGTTCATTCCAACGACGGAGGCCTTCTTGTCCCCAACCCCCAAAATCTCTCCCACGCTCAAAAAACGTGCCGCACAAATCAAGCTCTTCCTGATGGATGTCGACGGCACCATGACCGACGGCGGCGTGCTCCTTCTTTCCCAGCCTGACGGTTCCGCACTCGAAATAAAAAAGTTCGACGCACACGACGGCCAGGGCCTCACCCTCGCTCACACGGCGGGTATCCGCACAGGCTGCATCACCGGACGTGAAAGTCCCGCTCTCCTTCGCCGCGCCCACGAAATGAAGATGGACTACGTGTACATGAAGATTCCGCTTAAAATGCCCGCCTACGAAGAAATCCTTGCGAAGGCCGGCGTAAAAGACGCCGAAGTTGCCTTCATCGGTGACGACCTCCCAGACATTCCCATCCTCAAACGAGTGGGCCTCGCCGTCGCTGTCGGCGACGCCGTTGCCGACGTTAAAAAAATCGCCCACTACACCACCAAAGCCCTCGCTGGAAGAGGCGCCATTCGTGAAGCCATCGAGCTGATCCTCAAATCCAAAGGCATCTGGGACGAACTCATCGACAAAGCCCGCGCCTGATGCTACATTCCCCGCCACACGTTCCTGGCGGAGAGAATTTTAATGAAAACAAATTATGCTGCAGTGTTTATCGCCGCAATCGCCTACTGGCTGCTCGGCGCCCTTTGGTTTGGTGTGCTCTTCGGAAAGCCATGGATGGCCCTCGAAAATATCAGCATCGAGGAGGCCAAAACCATGAATCCCGTCCTGCCTTATATCGTTAGCTTCGTCCTGAATCTGCTCATCGCCTACTTGCTCGCGCAAATCTGCATCTGGCGCAATGCCAACACCATCGGCCGCGGCGCCTCCGTCGGCGTCCTCCTCTGGATCGGCTTCGTCGGCCCCATCACCTTCACCACGTACATGTACGAAATGCGTCCCAAGGAACTCTTCGCCATCAACGAGTTCTACCCCCTAGCCGGCCTCGTGCTGATGGGCGCCATCATCGGCGCCTGGACAAAGAAATCTGCCTAGCTTTTCAGTGCAATTTTTTCCTGTAGGGCCCGCCTTCTCATGCGGGCCGCTCTTCTTTGCGTCCTCTGCCCTCTTCCTCCGCGCCCTCTGCGCCAAATCTTCCTCTTCCCTCTTCGAGAATTCCGCGATCAGTCCTTACCTTTGCACCGCATCTCAATACATAATAGATAGCCGTCTGTTAGGAGCGAGGTATCCCAGCGTGATGCATGCATGGCACGATGTTTCCCCCGGCAAGGAACTCCCCCGCGATTTCCAGGCCGTGATCGAAATTCCCCTCGGCTCCAACGTCAAATACGAACTCGACAAAGCCACTGGCCTCCTCAAGGTCGACCGCATCATTCACTCCGCCGTCTTCTATCCAGCGAACTACGGCTTCATTCCGCAAACCTACGCCGAAGACAACGACCCTCTCGACGTCCTTGTCCTCTGCCAGGAGCCTGTCCAGCCTCTCGCTCTCATCAAAGCCCGTGCCATCGGCGTCATGACCATGATCGACTCCGGCGCCAGCGACGACAAAATCATCGCCGTAGCCACCAACGACCCCGAATTCAGCGATTACATCGAAGCCCGCGATCTTCCTCCTCACCGCCTGCTCGTCCTCAAGCGCTTCTTCCAGGACTACAAGCAGCTCGAAGGCAAACAGGTGCAGGTCGAAGACATCCGCCCGGCCTACGCCGCCATGAACATCATTGAAAAATCCCTGGCACGCTATACCGCCTTACGCGACGAGTTGCGTGCTTCCGCCAATTACTAACTGGAGGACGAGAATGCATCCCATCCTCAAATGGTCTCTAATCGCCGTCGCCATCCTTCTTCTTGCGGTGGCCGTCGGCCTCAGCATCATGGCCGGCAGCCCCAAAGACGCCATCGGTATGGTCCGCTACGCCCTCCCGCATATGCATCGCGGCAATCTCCAGGTCGGCAGTGACGCCCCCGACGCCACGCTGGTCTCGCTCGATGGTTCAACGCGCTTTCACATACGCGAGCGCACCAAAGGTAAACCGCTCGTCCTCGTCTTCGGCAGCTTCACTTGACCGCCGTTTCGTCGCCAGGTCGGTGACATCGCGCAAATCTACAACGACTATAAAGATCGCGCCGATTTCCTCACCATCTATGTCCGCGAAGCCCACCCACTCGACGAATGGCAGATGAAATCCAACGAAAAAGACAAAGACAACGTCTGCTACGCCCAGCCGAAAACACTCGCCCAGCGAGTCGCTATCGCCAACGATTTCACCCAGCGCTTCAAATATTCAGTTCCTTTCGGCATCGACGAGATGACCAATGCCGCCAACGATGCCTACGCCGCCTGGCCCGAGCGCCTCTACATCATCGACGAGCAAGGCCGTGTCTCCTACAAGGGCGGCAACGGCCCCTTCAAATACAATCCCAAGGAAGTCCGCGACTGGCTCGCCAATCGTTTCGGCGGCGTGAAGCATCCCGACGCCTCTTCGCCGGACAAAAAGACCTAGCGTCCCGGGTCATTAAATACGTGACACACCGCCCCGCCCGCACATCGCCTGCAAAACCAGATTCTCCCCGCAAAATTGGCCTCGCCCGCGCTCTTTCCAAACTCGGCTACTGCTCCCGCCAGCAGGCATTCGAATTAATCCGCCAGGGCAAAGTCCGCCTCAATGGCGCCACGCCCAAGAATCCCGAAACTCCTGTCCGCCTCGGCACCGATCGCATTGAAGTGCAAGGTCAAGCGCTCAGGCCTGCGGGAAAAATGTATCTCATGATGAACAAGCCGCGCGGCATCATCACTACAGCTGCAGACGAGAAGGGCCGGGATACTGTCTATGCGCTCCTGCCTCCAGATTCGACCTGGCTCGCCCCTGTCGGCCGCCTCGACAAAGCCACCGAAGGCCTCCTCCTCTTGACCAACGATTCCGAATGGAACGCCCGCATCACCAATCCCGCCACCCATCTCGACAAGACCTACCACGTGCAAATCGCCGCCGTCGCCGACTCTGCCCTGATCGAATCGCTCGAACGTGGAGCACGAACCGAAAATGGCGAACTCCTGCGCTGCAAACGCGCAAGCCTCCTTCGCACCGGAGAAAAAAACTCCTGGCTTGAAATCGTTCTGGACGAAGGGAAAAACCGTCAAATCCGCCGTATCCTCGATGCCCTCGGCATCGAAGTCCTTCGCCTCATTCGCGTCTCCATCGGCCCTCTCCAACTCAGCGACCTCCCCAAAGGTGCTAACCGACCCATAACTTCGGCCGAACTAGCCGCTCTTAACCGTGCCCTGGGTTAACATCAGTTCTTTCGTCCCCTCTTCTTCTCTGTGTCCTCTGTGCTCTTCCCTCCGTGCCCTCTGTGTTAAAATCTTTCTTCTGCCGTGAACCTTCCCGCATTCGTTGTTTAAATCTGGGGCGAGTCTCAAACAAATGCCGACAAAAACCCCAAACTGGCTCCAATGGGCGCAACGCCTCCAGGCGATCGCGCAAAACGGCCTCACCTACGCAAAAGATCCCTTTGACCTCGGACGCTTCGACCAAATCCGCCAAATCGCCGCCGAAATTCTCTCCTCGTCCGACGAACCCCATGCCACGGACGCCGTCATGGACCTCTTCAAAAGCAATTTCGGTTACGCCACCCCAAAGGTCGATGTCCGCGCGGCCGTCTTCGACAACGATCGCATCCTCCTGGTCAAAGAGCGCACCGATGGCGCCTGGGCACTCCCCGGCGGCTGGGCCGAAATTGGCGACGCGCCCAGCGTCGCCGCTCTCCGTGAAGTCCGCGAAGAATCCGGCTACGAAGCCAAAGTAGATAAGCTAGCCGCCGTCTACGACCACAACCTCCACGACCACCCACCCTATCCCTTCCACTCCTACAAACTCTTCTTCATCTGCACCCTCACCGGCGGCGCGCCAAATCTGAGTCTCGAAACCACCGCCGTAGACTTCTTCCCTGACAATGCCATCCCACCCCTCTCCCTCCCTCGTGTCACCCCAACCCAAATCCAGCACATGTTCGACCACCACCGCCACCCCGACTGGCCCACTTCCTTCGACTAACCAAATCCCCGCAGCGGCCACTTCCAAGTGGCCGGTCATCGCTCCAGACGCGTCCGAATCATTGGCAAAATCTCCCTGTTTTGCGTTACACTCTAGGCGGTTAGCGAGTGGCCCATACCCGGAATGCTTCGGTTTTCTGCAAGCTTTTCGATTGATTCCGGATTCGGTTGCTCCAGGCAGCAAAGCGCTTTGATTTTCCCAGCGCTCGCGCCTTGCCGCTGCCGGTCCTCCCTGCAATGCTGGGAGCAGCTTGGGGTACTTGATGGCTACCGTTCCGAACATCGTCCATTCGCGCGCTCTTCCCAAAGGCCAAGCCGGCGAACTGCTTCACTTTTCCCGCGAAAGCGTCCAGTGGGAATGGATGAGCATGTCCGCCCGCCGTCTCAATCCGGGCGAAACGTATTCCGCCTCCACGCAGGGTGAGGAAGCCGCCTTCGTCCTTCTCGGCGGCCGCTGCACCGTAAATTGGGGCGAAGGCGCACACCCCATCGGCCAGCGTGAGAATGTTTTCGACGGCCTTCCCTATTGCCTCTATCTCCCCACGAATCATTCCGTCACTTTCAAAGCGGAAACCGTTTGCGAAATCGCTGAATGCCGTGTCCCTTCCCAAGCGAAACTCCAACCTAAACTCATCACTCCAAAAGACGTGGTTAGCGGCCTCCGTGGCGGGGGAAACGCCTCCCGCCAGATCGTCGATATCATTCGCCCGGACTTCCCCGCCGACAAACTTGTCGTTATCGAGGTCTACACTCCCGGCGGCAACTGGTCGAGTTTCCCGCCCCACAAACATGACGTGCATAATCCTCCCGCCGAAGTCGACCTCGATGAAATCTACTACTACCGCATCAATCGTCCGAAAGAAGGTTTCGCTCTCCAGCGCCTCTACTCTCCAGATCTCTCTCGCGACGTCACCGTCCGCGCGCAGGACGGCGACGCGGTCCTCGTGCGTTCCGGCTTTCACCCCGTGGTCGCCGGTCCCGGCTACGACGTCTACTACCTCAATTTCCTCGCCGGAACTTCCCGGACCCTGGCCGTGACCGAAGACCCCAATCACGTCTGGCTGAAATCCACATGGAAAGACACCGATCCGCGATTGCCGTTGGTGCGTTGAAGCAGTAAACTTCCCGCAACTTCAAATGGACGGGGCAATGGCCGACAACCAGCAAGGCAAACGCACCGCGTACCTCGCCGATAAGCGCTTAGAGATTCCTGCGATTTCCCGCTGGTATTTCTTGCCCGTTCTGCTTCAAGCTAATTCCCTGTCCCGCACTCCTCGGAAAAGGAGAATCTCTCCATGATCCGCCGCCTCACCGTCGCCCAAGCCATCGTAGCGTTCCTCCAGGCCCAGTTTTCCAGCCGCGACTCCCAGGAGCATCGCTTCATCGAAGGCTGCTTCGGCATCTTCGGCCACGGCAACGTCGCCGGCATGGGCCAGGCCCTCGAGCAGAACCCCGGCCTCCGCTACTACCTCTGCCGCAACGAACAGGCCATGGTTCACACCGCCGCGGCTTTTGCCAAAACCAGCTTCCGCCTACGTACCCTCGCCTGCACCACCTCCATCGGCCCCGGCGCAACCAACATGATCACCGGCGCCGCCGCCGCAACCATCAATCGTGTTCCCGTCTTGCTTCTCCCCGGCGATATCTTCGCCCGACGCAACGTTGCTCCCGTGCTTCAGCAATTGGAATCCCCTTTCACTCAGGACGTTTCCGTCAACGATTGTTTCAAGCCCGTATCCCGCTACTGGGACCGCATCCAGCGCCCCGAACAGTTACTCACTTCCCTGCCCGATGCCATGCGCGCCCTCACCTCTCCCGCCAATACCGGCACCGTCACACTCAGCCTTCCTCAAGACGTGCAAGCCGAAGCCTTCGACTTCCCCGAAGAATTCTTCCGCAAGCGCGTTTGGATCATTCCCCGCACCCGGTGTGATAAAGAACTGCTGACGCAAGCCGCCGCGTTGATCCGCCAAGCAAAAAAACCTCTCATCGTCGCCGGTGGCGGCGTTCTCTACTCTGAAGCTTCCCACGCCCTCGCACATTTCGCCGAAGCCACTCGCATCCCCGTCTGCGAAACGCAAGCCGGCAAAGGCTCCCTCCCTTACGATCACCCGCAACAACTTGGCGCCATCGGCGTCACCGGCACGCCCGGCGCAAACATCCTCGCCCGCGAAGCCGATCTCATCATCGGAATCGGCACGCGCTACTCCGATTTCACGAGCGCCTCTAAAACCGCATTCCAGAATCCCGCCGTGCGTTTCATCAATATCAACGTCGCCGAATTCGACGCTTACAAGCACGGCGCTTTACCGCTCACCGGCGACGCCCGCGCCACGCTCGAAGAACTCCAATCCGCCGTCGCGGGCTATCAGGTCGAAAAAAGCTACGCCGCGCGCATAACCACCTTCCGCGCCGATTGGGAAAAAGAAGTCGATCGGATCTACGCCGTTCGCAAAAACCCGCCGCTCTCTCAGGGCGAAATCATCGGCGCCCTCAATTCCTTCACCGAAGCCTCCGACATCCTCCTCTCTGCCGCCGGCAGCCTCCCCGGTGATCTGCACAAACTTTGGCGCACCCGCCAGCCCGGCGGCTACCACATGGAGTACGGCTACTCCTGCATGGGCTACGAAATCGCCGGCGGCCTCGGCGCGAAAATGGCCAACCCCAAACGCGAAGTCTACGTCATGGTCGGCGACGGTTCCTATCTGATGATGGCCCAGGAAATCGTCACCTCTCTGCAGGAAGGATACAAACTCAACATCGTCCTCCTCGACAATCACGGCTTCTCCAGCATCGGCGGCCTAAGCCGCGGCTGCGGCAACGAAGGAATGGGCACCGACTACCGTTATCGCCGAGGTGAAAAATACGACGGCGACACAATCCACGTCGATTTCGCCGCTAACGCCGCCAGCCTCGGGGCCTGGACGATTCGCGCCGAAACGCACGACGAACTCCGCAACGCTTTAGCCACCGCCCGCAAACAAGATCGCACCTCCGTCGTCGTGGTCGAAACCTCCTACGACGACCGCGTCCCCGGCTACGAATCCTGGTGGGATGTTCCCATCGCCGAAGTCTCCGAGCGCGAATCTGTCCGCGCCGCCCGCAAGAAATACGAGGAAGTACGCAAGAAAGAACGTTTTTTCTTTTAGGAAATAAATTTCGGAGCGTAGAACAGTAATCGGGCCCCTAGTTCTTTTCTCAAACGAAAGAGGCCGGCGTGGAAACAACCACAGGGACACTCCAGGCGGGAACCCCAGCCCAGCCCCAGTTGAAGCGCGTCCTCGGCCTCTGGGATCTGATCTACTACGGCGTCATTCTCACGTCGCCCATCGCCGCCGTCCCTCTGTTCGGCGAAGCGCAAGTCCTCTCCCACGGCCACGCCGTCACCACGCTGCTCCTCGCCATGGTCGCCATGTCCGTCACCGCCGTCAGTTTTGGACGCATGGCCACCGTCTATCCTTCCTCCGGCTCCGTCTACACCTACATCAGCAAAGGACTCAATCCCCACGTCGGCTTCGTCGTTGGCTGGGCCATGTTCCTCGAATATCTTTTTCAGCCCATCCAGAACGCGCTCTACGCCGTCCTCGCCATCCAGCGCATGGCCCCCAAAATTCCTTTCGCCATCCTCGCCGCTCTTGCCGTCGGTCTCATTACCTTCATGACCGTCCAGGGCATCAAATTCACTGCGCGCACCAATGAAGTTCTCCTTGCCTTCATGGTCCTCGTCACCCTCGCCTTCATCGTCGAGGCTTTCCGCTACATCATTCTCCATCAGCATTTCTCAGGGTTGATTTCGCTCCGGCCCATCTACAATCCCGACACCTTCAATTTCCGCCTGGTAGCCTCGGGCACGGGACTCGCCGCCCTTGTCTTCATCGGCTTCGACGGGGTCTCGATCCTCGCCGAAGAAGTCACAAATCCCCGCCGCAACGTCCTGCTCGCTTCTGTCCTCGTCTGCATTTTCACCGGACTCTTCAGCGGCTTCCAGGTCTACATGGCCCAGCGCGTTTTGCCGGACTACACCGCTTATTTGAATCCAGAAACTGCCTTCATGGACGTAGCCCGAGCCGCCAGCGGCCCCTGGCTCTTCCACGCCTACGGCGTCATGCTCCTCGTCTCCAGCATTGCTTGCGGCCTCGCCGGACACGTCGGCGCTTCCCGTCTGCTCTTCAGCATGGGACGCGACGACGTCCTGCCGAAAAAAATCTTCGGCCACATCAGCCCCAAAAAAGGCAATCCCATTTTCAACGTCTGGATCGTCGGCGTCCTCGCCTACATCGGCGTGCTCACCATCCCCTGGGAACTCTCCGCCGAAATCGTCACCTTCGGTGCGCTGATCGCCTTCATGGGAGTCAACCTTGTCTCCCTCCTGCATTTCTCCTTCGGTCCGGAAAATGCAGGCAAACGCAACTTCTTCCTCGACGCCTTCGTCCCCGGGTTCGGTTTCGTTTTCTGTTTTGGATTGTTATTCAGCCTGCAGAACTGGACCAAATGGGCCGGCATCATCTGGCTGGTGGTGGGAATTCTCTACGCCGCCTACAAAACCAAAGGTTTTACTCTCCGTCCAAAACTTTTTGACTTCAGCGAGACCTAAGTAGCACAGGCTTCAGCCTGTGTTCTTGCTCTTCTTTTCTCAGCACGCACTGTGTCTCAGCGTCCGCTGCGTTAAATGCTTTTCTTAGTCTTTTTCCTGTTTCTTCTCTTCCCCTGCCGCCCGCAGCCCAAACCCGCACGACTCCCGAATCCTCAACTCCGGCTGCAACTTCCTCACCACCGGCTTGCTATCATCCCCCGTAATCCTTTTGATCAAAAGCTCCGCCGCCTCCGTCCCCAACTGGTGCTTCGGCAACTCCACCGTCGTCAACCGCGGCCGGAAAATCCCCAGCCACGGATAATCGTCAAAGCTGACCAACCCGAAATCCTCCGGACACCGCAACCCCATCTCCTCCGCGGCCTGCAGCAATCCAATCGTCATCAAATGATTCGCCACATAAATCCCATCCGGCCGCCGCGAAAACAACGAATGCCCCGCGCGGAATCCGGACTCCAATCGGTAATCCCCTTCAATCACCAAATCCTCTTCGTACGGCAATCCCTCCGCCTTCAACGCATCATGAAATCCCTGCCAGCGCTCTTTCGCGTTGCTCACCTTCAATGGTCCGCTGATCAGCGCGATCCGTTTCCGCCCCGCGCGCGCCAGGTGCGACACCGCTTCATACGCCCCGTGATAATCGTCTGTAAGCACCGCATCTTTCGTCAGCTTTGGATACGTCCGCATCACCAGCACAAACGGAGTGTCCACCTCTTTGATCATTTGCCGTAACTGTGGCCGGAAATCTCCCGCCGCCTTCGTCAGCAAAATTCCATCCACCCGCTTGGACAAAAGCAACTCAATCGCTTTCTCTTCCTTATCCAGCGAATCGTCGCTGTTGCAAAGCAGCAGGTTGTAGCCATGCTTCTGCGCCGCATCCTCCGCCCCGCGAACGACCAGCGGAAAGAACGGGTTGCCAATATCCGGCACAATCATTCCGATCGTATGCGTTCTTTGGTTCGCCAGGCTCCGCGCAATCAGATTCGGCCTGTAATTCAGCTTGCGAATCGCCGCTTCCACGCGCTCCCGCAAACCCTTCCCCACGTGGCTCTTGTTGTTCACCACCGCCGACACCGTGAACACAGACACGCCGGACTCTCGCGCCACATCGTAAATACTCGCGGCCTTCCCCGTCTTTTTTCGTCCGGCATTTTTCCCAGGGCTCATGAATAACCTATTCCTTCCTCCGCTATTGCTTTTCTCTTCTCCGCTCCGGCTCTGCATCCTTTGCGCTCTAGAGCGTCCTCTGCGTTAAATTCTTCTCTTCTCTCCTTTCCTCTTCAACGATCCCCGTATCTAATTCCAACCGGCTCCTTCTTCCTCGCCGACTCGTAAATCGCCTCCAAAATAATCATATCCCGATGTCCCTGCCGACCATCCGGTTCCACGATCTTCTTCGTCCGAATCGCCGCCGCAAACGCATCCAGCTCCGGCGCAAACTCGTCCACCACTCTAAATTTTTTCTCAAACCATTTCCCGCCAATCTTCCCCGTCAACCGCCGCTCCTCGTCAAACGGAAACGCCGGCGTCAGGCAAGCCCATCCCTTCGTCCCCTGCACAAACACAAACGACGAAATCGCCGCGCTGTACGTCGATGTCCCCTGCACCACCAATCCGCTGGCAAAATGCATCCGGAACGAAATCCCTTCCTCAACGCTACGAAATCGTTCCTCATCTTTCTTCCAGGAGTGCGCGCTCACCTCCACCGGATCCTCTTCCACCAGCCACCGGCTCGTGTTCACGCAATACACGCCCAAATCCATCAGCGGCCCGCCGCCCGCCACCTTGGAATCCAGCAGCCAGGGAAGCGACCGCCCCGGCACGTGCAGCTCGCTGAAAGAGGTATGGATCACATCAATCTTCCCTAACTTCCCGCTCTGAACCAAACTCTTCAGGTACAAAGCGCTCGGCTCGTAATATTTCCGGTACGCCGTCATCAACTGTACGCCGCACTCTTCGCAAACGCGCACCATCTCCGCCGACTGCTCCGCCGTCACCCCCAGCGGCTTCTCGGAAAGCACATGCTTGCCCGCCCGAGCCGCCGCAACCGTCGCGCTCAAGTGTTCGCTCTGCGGCGTAGCCAGATAAACTGCCGTCACCTCCGGATTCTCCAGGCAAGCACCAAACTGTTCCGCCCCGTAAGCCGTTTCAGCCCCAAATTTCCGTGCCAATTTTTCAGCCTTCCGCTTGTCCCGGCTAACCAAAGCAACAAGCCGCGCCCGCTTCGCATTCCGAAACGCAGGCAACACGGCCCCCTGCGCAATCGCGCCCAGCCCCACCACTGCAAACCCCACCTTTTCCCTGTCTGTCATATTTGTAGATTTGCCTCGCCGCGACGATTCGTCGCCAGTAGCCCAGGCTTTAGCCTGTGTTCTTGCGTTTCTCTTCTCTGCGTCCTCTGCGGTCCGACCTCAGCGCCCTCTGCGTTAAAATCTTCTCTTCTTTCTACTCTTTCTCAACTCTCCCGGTCCGCCCTCCCCAACCTCTGATTCCGAATCGCCTTATGATCCAGACCTCTCAGCTCCTCAATGTTTTCCAATACCTTGTGAATCGCATCTACAATATCGTCCACGTCCTTCGTCGTCCCCAAAAAATGCTGGTGCGGAAACCACACCGCTTCCTGGTAAGCAGCCTTCTCCGACTCAGGACACGAATACATACTCCGCAAATCCAGCGGCTTCTCCCGCCCCCAACTCAAAGCCGGAAAATCCGTCGGATCCAGGGGAAACAGCGAACTCTTGTAAACGGGCTCGTAAAACAACCCGTCGCAGTGCACTCCCTCCAACTGCATCGCCGCCACAAACGCCGCCCGCGGAATCTCCTTCATCTTTTCCGCAAAATACTTGATCACATACCCATAAGGCGCCAGCCGCGTAATCCGCGGATCGGGTTTCAGCAAGCCGATCCCCTGGGTATTCTTCATCCGCGCCTCAAAACGCTTCATATTCTTTTCACGAATCGCGCTCTGCTTTGGCATTCGCGTCAACTGCGCCCCCAGCACCGCCGCCTGAAATTCGCCCAGCCGGTAATTGAATCCGATGATCCGCTTCTTATATTTGTCCGTCAGGCTCGCCCGCCCCGCGTTGATGTAGCTCTGCACCAGTTCCATGTATTCCAGGTTGTTGGTGATAACCGCCCCGCCCTCGCCCGAAGTAATCAATTTGCTCGATTGAAAGCTGAACGCACCCATATCCCCCATCGAGCCCGCGCCCTTGCCCTTCCACATCCCGCCATGCGCATGCGCGCAATCTTCCACCACTTTCAAGTTGTGTTTCGAAGCCACGCGCAGAATCTCGTCCATGTCCGCAAAGCGCATTCCCAGGTGCACCGGCAAAATCGCCTTCGTCTTCGGCGTAATCGCTTTCTCGATCAGCTTCGCGTCCAGGCAATACGTATCCGGATCCACGTCCACGAACACCGGAATCGCGTTGACCAGCAGCACCGGCCCAACCGTTCCCTCCCACGTGTACGCCGGCACAATCACTTCATCTCCCGGCTTGATCCCGATCGCCTTCAAAGCCGACTGGATCGCCACCGTTCCCGTGTTCACGCACTGCCCGTACTTCGCCGTGTGCGCCTTCGCAAATTTCGCCGCGAATGCCGCCGCGTGCTTTCCCGGAAACGGCTGCCCGCCCCACAACGTGCTATCGAGCACGTCCTTCAATGCAGCCGCTTCCGCTTTCGTCGGAATCGGCCACCGAGTAAACGGAGCCTTCCTAAGTGCCTTACCGCCCGTAATCGCAAGTTTTCCCACAGTCACACGCCTCCATTCATGATTGACCAAAATCACAAAACAAACCTGCTTCGCTTTTCTCTTCAGTCTTCTATGTAGCGATGGCTTTCAAGCCAGCTCTCGGGGTTCTCTTCTCTTCGCTCTCTGCGCTTCGACCTCTGTGCCCTCTGTGTTAAATCCTTCCTTCTTTCCCTCTACACATCCGGATTCGGCAACATAATATCCCGCACCACTCCATCCAAATCATGACAAGCCCCAATAAACTGCCTCAGTGTCCGCCTCGTAGGCCCAAACGAATCAAACTCCGCAATCGCAATCCCGTTCTCAGAATACGCCCGCCGAAAATCCCCAAACTTCCTCTCCAACTCCGCCACAACCTCCGCTCCCACGGGCTTATCAATTCTCGAAACAACCTCAATATCACTCTGGTTAAACCGCACCTGCCACGAGTACGGCGGCGAAATCACCACCTCCCCGCCGATCATTTCGCTCCAGTGCATGTGATTCCGAAACGCCGCCGACAGCAGCCGGATCCGGTAGCCGCGCTCCCGAAAAAGTTTGTACGTTTTCTTGAACACCGCCACGCCCGCCCATTCCGTGTATCCGGGATCAATCGCCACATTCTCTTTTTCGATCAGCACCTTCAGCCAGTCATCCAGCCGCCCGACCATGATCGTGCACACCGGCCCCATGCTCGCGATTTCCCTGCCCTCTTTTTCCCGCCGCTTCAGGCCCCGCTCCACTGCCTCGGCCACCGCCACACACTGCGGCAGGGTGAAGCACACCGTCGCATTAATACTGATTCCGCGATACGTCGCCTCTTCAATCGCCGGTATCCCCGCCGATGTCACCGGGATCTTCACAATCATGTTCGGCGCCAGCCGGCTGAACTCCTCCGCCTGCTCCACAATTCTCCTCGCGTCGCGATACAGTCGCGGGTCTGTCTGGATCGACAGCCTTCCATTCTTCCCGCCCTGCGCATCAAAAACCGGCTTCAGCAGCGCCGCCGCCCGCACGGAAATTTCCCGCACCACCTTCCACGCAATTTCATCTTCCCCTGCCGTCGGAAATTCCTTCAGCAGTGTCTCAATCCGTGTCTTCCAGTTGGCAAGCTCCTTCTTCAGCGCACCCAGCACAATCACCGGATTGCACGTCGCACCCACAGCCCCATGCTCGATCGAATATGTCAACTCCTGAACTGACGCCGAATCGTTCCACAGACACGTCGGCGTCGTCTGCGTCATCTTATGTAGCGGACTCTTGTATGCAGTCGCGGTCGCTTGGGTCATAAATTCCTCCCTTCAATCGAACCATCGCCAATCAAACTCACGTCGCCGCCGAGCGTTCCAGTGTCACCTTCACCGCTCGCCCCTGCTTGATCGAACTCTCCGCCGCCACTGCGGTGGCTAGCGCCTTCAATCCGTCCTCGCCCGTCACGCGCACCGGCTTGTCCTGCAGCAGGTTCTGTACAAAATCCCGCACTTCGGCCAGGTACGCGTCCGCAAACCGCGTCAGAAAATGGTCCGCCAGCGTCTGCGAACTCCCATTCGCGCTCAAAAAAACCGCCGGCGTCTGCTGCAATGTCCCCACAAAAACCGCGCCCTTCGTGCCAAGTATTTCCGTCCGCACGTCGTAGGCATACACAGCGGACACGTAGGACTCGATATTCCCAATCCCGCCGTTCCGGTATTGCAGATTTACCGAACTCGCTACCACATCGCCATACTTCGCAACCTCCGGGCGCGTCGTCACGGTCGAATACGTCTGCACCTCGGCCACTTCGTCACGCATCAGCCATCGCGCTAGATCGAAATCGTGAATAGTGCTGTTGTACAAAATCATTCCGTTCACGCCGGACTGATACGCCGCCATCGGCGGCTCATCCTTGTCCCGTCCCACCGACTTGAAGATCAGAGGCGTGCCAATCTCTCCCGCTTCAATCCGCTTCATCGCCGCTGCATGAGCGGGATCGTAACGCCGCATGAATCCGACTTGCAGCCGCACGCCCGCCTTGCCGACCGCGTCCAGCGCCGCATAAGCATCTGCAAGCGTCAGCGCCAGCGGCTTCTCGCACAAAATATCCTTCCCTGCCTTCGCAGCCTGAATCACCGCCTGCGCATGAAACTTATCCGGCGTGGCAATCAATACCGCCTGCAATCCCTTCAACTCCAGCATCGCCTCTAGGCTGCTGAACGGGTGCTCGACCTCCAACTCCTCCGCCACCTGCTTCGCCCGCGCCTCGGCCACATCCGCAATCGCCACCAACTCAGCGCCCGGCACCAGCCGCCGCAAATTCTCCGCGTGGCGCTTCCCCATCTCCCCTACGCCCAACACGCCCATCTTAATCTTCCGCATTCCGCTCCTCGTGGCACAGCCATTCCTGTGCCCTTGGGTTTGCTCTTCTCTATGACCTCTGTGCGCCGACCTCTGCATCCTCTGTGTTAAATCTTTTCTCTTCTCTTTCCTACGCCTTAGCCGCCGCCCCCAACTGCCCCATCACTCCCTCCAAATACCGCAAACTCGCCGCCACACTATCCTTCGGCGGAATCTCCGTAGCCCCAAACTTCACATCCTGCTCAACCACCGACCATCCCGAATACCCGTTCCTGATCAACGTCCGAAAGAACGCCGGAAAATCAATATTTCCTTTTCCAATCACCGTAAAAACCTTGTGCTCAATCGCCTCCTCAAAAATCCACTTATTCTTCCGCGCTTCCGCCAGCACCGCGTTATTGCAGTCCTTGATATGCACAAACCGCAGCTTATCCTTATACTTCTCCGCCTCTTTCACCGAATCCCCGTGCCCATACACGCAGTGCCCCGTATCCAGGCAAAGTCCGATCTTCGTATGTGAAGTCGCATCGTAGAACCGCTCGCACTCCTCCGGTGTCTCCACGTAAGTCGCCACATGCGGATGAAACACCAGGTCCAACCCAAATTCCTGGGCCACCTTCTCCGCGTCCGCCACAATATTTCCCACGTGCTTCCACTGCGCCGCCGTTAGCGTCGGGCAGCCCTTCTCATACACCCGCCCCGAATATGCATTTCGCTCCGGCGATTGATCATCCGCCATCACCAGAAACGGCGCCTTCAACGCCGCCAGCAAATCCCCCACTTTCCGAATCCGCTCAATCGCCGCCTTCCCCGCCGCCGGATCCGTCATCTTCACCGGCACGAACGATCCCAAAAGTTTCAGCTTCCGTTTCTCCAGCTGCGGCTTCAGCACTGCCGCATCGGTCGGAAAAAATCCATAAGGCCCCAGCTCCGTCCCCGTGTATCCCGCCTCCACCATCTCATCCAGCATCTTTTCGTATGACTGCACCCACGACGGCCCCGGATAATCCAACACGCCCCAGCTATCCGGCGCGCAAGCAAACAAAAACCTCTCCTTCAATCCGTTCATCTCATTCTCCCGTAGCGGCCACCTTCAGGTGGCCCCTCTTGCCTTGGTAACGGCCGCCTTCTGAGGCGGGCGCCTTTTGCCTTCGTACTGGCCAATCTTTAAACCGGTCACCCTTGTCCCATCGCGGCGGCCCCGACCTGGCGGGGCCGCCACTCACAACCGCAAATCCTTTCCCTCACCGCCACGGCTCCATCACCACCTTCATCGACTCCGGCTCAATCGCCTTCGCCATCGCCGCATCCACATCGCGCAGCGCATATTTGTGCGTCACAAACTCCCGCAACGGATAATGCTTCATATACCGCGCCATCTGCCGCATGCTCGTCCCATATGCCGCCGGCTCTTCCCCGCCCACCGCCAAAATCCTCGCGTTCTTCGCGCACAAATGCCGGTGCGGACTGATCGAAACCTCGCCCAAATCCGAGAAATTTCCAGCCTCCACCAACAACCCGCTCACCCGCAGCATCTCCAAAGCCTCCGGCACGGCCTGCGGCACGCCGGCGCACTCCACCACCATGTCTGCCCCTCGTCCGTTCGTGAGACCTCTCACAAACTGCAACCGCTCCGCCTTCGACATCTTTCCCGCGTTGATCGCATGATCCGCGCCAAGCTTCCTCGCAAAATTCAGCCGGTACTCCGACAAATCCACCGCAATAATCGTTCCCGCTCCCAGCATCCGCGCCTTCATCAAAAAACACATTCCCAGAGGGCCAACGCCCATCACCACCACCGTGTCGTCGAACCCGAACGACTCGTTCGGGAACGCCGACATCTGCTTTGCCCGGTCCAGGCCCACCGATACTGCAAAGATTTCCGTCAGCACCGCCACTTCCGACGGCAAATCGTCCGGGACCTTCACCAGAAAACTTCCCGGCACAATATAAATGTATTGCGACCATCCCCCAAACAAATGCGGCGGATTCTTCGCGCTCAAATTATTTCCGTAATCCGTCGTCTTCTCGCAGCAGTAGTACGGAAAATCGTGCCGGCAGTAGTAGCACTCTCCGCACGAAACATTCGCGCCCACCACCACGCGGTCGCCCACTCGCAGCGGCACGCCTTCAAAATCCGCGTACCGCCCGTCTCCTCCAATCACCGCAATCGTTCCCACATTCTCGTGGCCCTGGATGATCGGAAACTCAAGCTTGCGGTCCCCATACTGCGTCACGTACCCCTGAAACGTATGCTTGTCCGTACCACAAATCCCGGACATCTCCATCTTCACCAGGACGCAACCGGGCGCCGGCTCAGGCAATGGATATTCCCGCAGTTCGTACTTGCCAGGTTCCACGAGTGTTGCCGCGAGCACGCCTTGGGCCGACATTGCCGAGTCTCTTTCGCTTTGTTGGGCCGTTGACCTGGTACCAGCCACGTGTTTCGAAATTGCGGGGAACCGTTGTTTCTGCAACGATTCCCCGCTCGGGGTTAGAGAGGTTGCTAGGGACAAATCGTCAGAAATTCAGCTTCAAAGAAAGTTGGCCAATGCGCGGCAGTGCGGCCTGGTTGATGGAGCCAAAAGTAGATGTGGTTGACACATGGCTGTTCGGATCAAAGCTGCTGAGCCCAATCGAACCCGGCGCTATGAACTGGGCGTGATTCCAGATGTTAAACAGTTCGGCACGGAATTGCAGAACGAAACGCTCGTGGAGCTGAGTGTTCTTGAGGACGGCGAAATCCCAATTGTTGACGCCGGGTCCGTGAAAGAAGCGCCGGTTCGCATTGCCTTCTTGGCCGAGCGCCGATCCCTGGAATGAACCGGGGGCAAAGAATAGACAAGCACCGGGACACTGCGATTTCCGTGGATCCAGGGTATGGACTGGAGCCACAAGGTTGGGGGTATCCACGCTAAGAGGAATTGGCCCACCAAAGTTAGTGCCAAGCAAGGATTGATCGTCCGTTTCGACGAGGGTGATGGGAAGGCCGGTGGCAAAACGCGTAATACCACTGATCTCCCAGCCGTTGGTCAGTTTCTTCGGGCCGGGCAACATCTCAAACGGCAAACGGTAGTTATAGCTGACTACGAAATTGTGGGTGGAATCGAAAGCGGATAGTCCGCGGCTCAATTTCGGATTGACGGGATTGACCTGCTCGCCGTAACCGGAAGCCAAGTCCAAGGCCTTACTGAACGTATAGCCGAGGAGCATCTGCAACCGGCCGCTGGTGTGCCGCCAGTTGATTTGCGCGGAATTGTACGCGGAGTTGCCGATATTGATGAAGTACGAGTCGTTCCCGAAGGCGACAACTGGCCCGCTGGCCAGCGTAACCACACCGTTCGGACTAACGCCCTGGTTAAGCGGTGTGCGAGAGCCGCCCACCAGCCCTCCACCGGGCAGCGTATACACCGCGTTTTCGTTCCCGGGTCCACAAGTCGGGGTGGCATTCTCCGCTCTCAGTTGGAGGCAAAGCGCAGGGCTTCCGGGATTCGCCGAGAGCGCCAAGAGTAGATGATGCCCCTGCGTACCTACATAACTAACGGTCAACAAATCCGAAGGCGTTATCTGGCGCTGAAGGGAGAGTTCGTAGTTTTCCGCGTATGGTGATTTGTTTTTGTTGTTGAACGCCGGCGAACTGCCGATCGTGCCGAACGCTGTCAGGAAGTCCACCACGTTGTCGTAAGGACAGAACTGGCCGGCTTGACAGGAGTTGGTGGCCGGGTTGCTGGCTGAAAAGTGCTTTGGCGGGGGCTGGATCGGAAAGAAGTTCAGAATGGAGTTGCCTGTCGACCGATTTGTGAAAGGAGCACGAAAGTCGGGAGAACTCTGGCCGGTAAAGTCTCCAAACGGGGCATCTCCAATTTCGTTGAAATTTGTTGCGCCTTCGAGGGCTGTATAGAACTTGCCGTAACCCGCCCGGATACTTGTGGAGCCAGGTTTCCCGAGAATCTTCCCCAGCGTGCCCTCGTGGTCGCCGAACGAATAGGCGAGTCCAAGGCGCGGAGCAAAGTTGTTCCACCGGGTGGGGGCCAAAGAACTGGGAACGCCAGGGTCTCCGGGGAAAACCCATCCCTTCGGGGAGCCGGGAAATACGACGGATTGCTCGCCGGGTATGATGGTCTGTATCTCGTTAAACTGTTCGCGCCAGAAAGAGTTCACGTCGTAGCGCAGTCCGTAGTTAAATGTGAGATTCGATTTTATCCGCCAACTGTCTTGCGCAAACAGTCCGAGATAAAAACTCCGGCCGTAGGAGGGAAAGGCCAGCCCCTGGACAAAGGAGCTTGGAGCGCCAATGAGAAAATCAACGATATCGCTTCCTGTTTCGCTGCTCCCGCCGTTAACATTCGTGCCGAAGAACAAGTTGCCATTTGCGGCGTTGGAGAGATTCTCTTCCAACTGATTGTAGTGATACTGGGCACCGAATTTCAGGGTGTGCGTGCCAATGACTTTGCTGAAGTTGTCGAGGAGCTGGAAGCTGTTCTGGGTGATGCGGATCGGTTTGCTTGGCACTCCAATCGTGAAGTTATTGAAGTCCGTTTCGGGGACGCCTTCCACGCTGGGCGTGCCAACAAAAATACCGGGCATCCGGTTTGCACCAGAAGCAAATCCGAGGGCGGCCAGCTTCGTTTGCGTTCCGCCGAGCGGCTGGTTAAAGGGCGTATCCAAACGGAAGTACCCGAAACGAAATTCATTTACCGTGGCCGATCCGAAAGTCTTGGTATTCCCAAGATTGACAACGTCAGACAACCCCTTGGAATCAATGCTAAATCCTGGATACGTAGGATTGGGGGATGCCCAGTAAGGATCGATCCGCAGGAATTTATCGTAGTAATAATATGCTGAGAGCAATCCCCATCTTGTATTGTCGTCCACTCGACCGCTGAATTTGTTGTCGTGTAAATCGATCTTGCCCGCGCTCGTTGAAAAGGCATTTTGCGCCGCATTATTCGCGGGCTGAATGAACGGCAGCATGTTTTTGGCGATTGGATTGAAAAGGCTTGGGTCCAGATGGGCATTGGGGAAAACGCATTGTGCCGTAGTTGTGCAGCCTGCGGTGTAATAGTGCTCCCCTGGAGTGATCGGTTGGCCGCCTAGTTCAGCTGACAGTTGATTTGCCCAGCTATTTGGATTTGAAAGAGGATCGCTCACAACTGTGCCGGTCAGGCTCCCAGCGACGGATGTCAAGTTTCCCTGCTGTAACAGAGCCGCGCTTGGTGCAGAGTTGATTGTTTGCGGAACTGCTTGAATTACTCGATTCCCTTGATAGTCCGCAAAAAAGAAAAGTTTGTCCTTCTTGATCGGGCCTCCAAACGTACCCCCGAACTGGTTTTGGTTATACGAGCCTCGATGTCCCGATTCAAAAAAATTGGCGGCGTCCAAGTCCGTGTTTCGCAAAAATTCAAAAGCATTGCCATGCCAGTCGTTCGTGCCCGATTTGGTGACCACGTTGATCTGCCCGCCGCTGTAGTTCCCGTATTCCGCGTCGAAGTTGTTGGTCAATATCCGGAACTCCGCGATTGAATCAAGGTTAGGAACGGCTCCGGCGCCCGAGAAGCCCGCTTCTTGCACCGTCACCCCATTCAGGATGAAGCCGTTTGCCCCTTCGCGCTGCCCGTTGACGGAAAGCTGGCCCGCACTCAAGTCCCCAGAGACTTGGGGTATCGCGAACGTGGCCGAGAGGAACGCACCCGCGTACGCTCCAGTCATCCCCGAAGTCTGCGAAACCACCCCGGGCTGCAACGCCAACAGGTCAGTGTAACTTCGTGTGACCAGCGGCACGGTGGTCATTTGCTTTCCCTCAATGACCTCGCCCATCTGCGTGCTGGAAGTTTCCACGTGCAGCGCGTCGCTTTGCACTACCACCTTTTCCGTAGATTGCCCAACCTGCAGCACCGCGTCGACTACCAGAGCGTCGTTCACCTCCAACACGACACCCGTTTTTTGGTACACCTTGAATCCCTTTTGTTGCACTTCAATCGTGTACTTCCCCAGCGGCAGCGACTGGAACGAGTAATACCCTTGTCCATTCGTTTTCTGCGTTTCGGCTATCCCCGTGTCCACGTTTGTCGCGGTCACCGTGGCTCCCACCACCGCCGCGCCGCTCGCGTCTGTCACCGTCCCAGAAATGCTCGCCGTTACCCCGGCGTTCAGCCGGCTGCAGCAGAAAACCGCAAGCGCCAACACCAATACGCCCACGTACGTGCGAAGTCGCATGACTCCCATTTTTCCCTCCGAGTGAACTCGTATGACTCCAACCCCGTTTTTGGCCTAGTGGCCCTCCGGCGTCTGGCAGCGCACCGCTTCGCACCGTTTTTGTTCCGTTTGCCACCTGAATCTAACCGGTTATCGCTTGGCACGCGTTATAGTTCAGCGCTCCCGCTTTGTCAAGAAGTTTTGCCGCCGCTTCTTTTCCCCCGCGGCAAATCGGACTGTCGAACCGTTTCAATACGCGCTAAACAACTGCAATCTCCATTCGTAATCACACGCCCTTGTGAGCGCCGGTCCCCGTCTTGCCTTCCCACGCGAACGCCCCGTAACCCTTCATTCCTATAACCGATTAGAAAAATGGAAATTCCCCCTGCCGCCACTCCGCCGGTTCTTTAGGTAGGCCGGGGCTTCAGCCCCGGCCTACAGCTAACTTAAATGGGCTTTAGCCTCTGAAGAAAGTGTTTCTTGCCTTATCCGGCGTCGCTTCAGTTCAACAAGCCAAATTCTTCTGAACTCGTCGCCGCCGCCTCATTGCCGACAATCATGTTTTGGATTTACTTCAGAAAATCCAGCAAGGTCGGCAATCCCAGCACCCGCGCCGTCGCGTTCAACGTCGCCTGGTTCGCCACTTGCGCCAGGGCGAAATTACTCGCTACGGTCGCCAGGTCTGCTCCCACCAGGCTGTTTTCCTGCCGCCCAGCCAACACCTTCTTTGCTTCTTCCCCTCTTTTCCGCTACTGTCTCCCCACTGAACCTCGGAGGCCCTCTTTTCTTGTCCACCGCTTCCTCCCTCCCCAAAAGCGCTCCCTCTCGCGTCATGGGCTTCCGCGACCTCGTCCTCTTCTACGTCGTCACCGGCATCAGCCTCCGCTGGATCGCCACCGCCGCTGGCCACGGCCCCTCTTCGCTCGTCATCTGGTTCGCCGGTTGGCTCTTCCTCTACATTCCCCTCGCCCTCTCCGTCATTCATCTCTCCTCTCGCTATCCCGCCGAAGGCGGCTTCTATGTCTGGACCAAAATCGCCTTCGGCGAACAGGCCGGCTTCCTCTCCGCCTGGATGTACTGGGTCAGCAATCTTCCCTACTTCCCCGCCGTCCTCTACTTCGCCGCCAGTAACGTCCTCTTCCTCCATCCCGCGCTCCAACGTTACTCGCAAAAGCCAGCCTACTTCGTCGCTTTCTCCGTCTTCTTCCTCCTCGGCCTCACCGTCCTCAACATCCTTGGCCTCAACCTCGCCAAGTGGGCCCACAACCTCGGCGCGATCGCCATGTGGATTCCCGCGCTCGTCATCGTCGGCCTCGGCTTCATCGCCTGGAGACACTTCGGCTCCGCCACCTCCTTCGCGCCTCGCAATTTCCTTCCCACCGCGCACGTTCAGGACATGTTCTTCTGGTCCATCGTTATTTTTTCCTTCATTGGTTGTGAATCGGCTTCCCTGATGGCCGAAGAAATCAAGGACGCGCGCCGCAACATTCCCCGCGCGCTGCTCCTCGCCGGCATCACCGTCGTCGTCTGCTACATGCTCGGCACCTTCTGCGTCCTGTTAGCAATCCCCAGCGCCGAATCTTCCAATCTCGACGGCCTCGCCCAGGCCGTCGCCCACACCGCCTCCCGCTTACACCTCGGCGGAATCACCGAATTCGCCGCCCTCTTCATCGTCATCAGCAACATCGGCGCCGCCGGTGCCTACCTCGCCGCCGCCGCGCGCCTCCCCTTCGTTGCCGGCCTCGATGGCTATCTCCCCGCTGCCTTCGGCAAACTCCATCCCCGCTTCAAAACTCCCTGGGTCTCCGTCCTCGGCCAGGGCCTTTTCGGCATCCTCTTCGTCTTCCTAGGCCAGGCCGGTTCTTCCGTCGCCAACGCCTACAACATCCTCGTCGCCATCGCCGTCGTCATAACCATGGTCCCCTTTATGTTTCTCTTCGCCTCCATGATCCGCCTACAAAACCGTGCTCGCTTCCCCGCTCAACTCGGGTCCGCCCTCCCCTCCGAATCCTTTACCTCCTTTACTTCCTATACCTCCAGAATCCTCGGGCTTATTGGTTTCTCCACTTCCGCCTTCGCCACCCTCCTCTCCCTAGTCCCTCCCCCCGAAGAAACCCACAAACTCCTCTATCTCCTAAAACTACTAGGCTCCACCGCCGTCCTGATCGCCCTCGGCCTCCTCATCTTCCACCTCGGCCGCCGCCGCAATTCCTCGCCTGGTTTTTCAGATTCTTCCCGTTGACATTCCCCGTTCTTTGTACGAACATCCCCGCGGTCGAACCTGTTCCCGGTGCTCTTGTTTTTGTCCCCCGCGTACCCTTTAACATGGAGGACCCCGTGGAATCTCCCCTCCGGTATCGGATTTTCACCGTTGCGTTTTTCTTGCTCTCTCTTTTTCTGCTGACTTTCCTGCCAGCCGCGATGGCCGATGCTATCTCCGTTCAAATCTCCGACTCTGCCCTAACCACCACGAGTGGTGGCACCGTCACCTTCGATGGCACCGTGAACAACGCTTCCGGCTCCGATCTAAACGCTAGCAACTTCTTCTTCAATTTTTTTGGATTCGATCCCACCGCTGTAAATCCCACCCAGGACCTCGGCGTCGCGACAGATTTCCTGATCCCCAACAGCTCCACCTCGCTTGATGTCGCTTTATTTGATATTTCCCTCGGTCCGGCGGCCCCCGGCTCAACTTTCCCGGTTGAGTTTCAGCTCGAAGACATCAATGGTGATCAGTCCGGCACGCAAACCGTCACTGTCTCCGTACTGGGCTCAACTCCCATCCCTGAGCCGCCGACCGCCGTCCTCATCCTTGCAAGCTTCTGTGCAATTGCGGCTATGCTCGTAAAGTTCAGGACGATTCTTCTCTGACTGCTTCCCGATCGGTTTCTCTTTTCCCGTCGCTCGGCCATGCAGACCCTATTCCCAAGGAGGAAGCCATGCGATTCGACAATCTTCAAATTCCGCTCTCGCGGCTACTCATGCTTCTGGTGCTCTCCGCCTGCTTCGCTTCCTCCCCTTGCCTTGCCGCTTCCAGCCCAGTCTTCGCAACCCTCCCTCCAACTTCCGGCAGCGCAGGCGGCTCCTTTTTCGTGTTTCTGCCCATCACCAATACCGGTGGCGCAACGGCCACCCAAATTCAAATCACCGCTGCCACTCTCGGCCCAGTCGCATTGCAGACCCCTGCCCTCCCTCTTTCCTTAGCCGACCTGGCCCCCGGCGCGATTGATGAATCCACCCTCACCTTCAACTCTTCCTCACTCATCTCCGGGAAAAACTATCTACTCACCGTTCGCGGCAAGTATCAGGCCGGAGGAACAACTCTCGGTTTCGCCGTCAGTCGCATCATCACCTTCGGAAAGCCCAGTCTTTTCCAGCTTCCCGCAAATCCGCTCACTGTTACTCCCACGCTCGATTCCTCTCATTCCGTCAAACAACCTATTTCTGCCTCGCAAGGTGGCACCCTGTCCGCCACCGGCGCCGACGGCTCCGTCTTCACGCTCGTCATTCCTCCCAAAGCTCTTCTCAGCGACGAGCTCATCACCCTCACCCCGGTTTCCGCAATCACCGCCCTCCCCATCAGCAACGGTCTCCTCGCTGCTGTTCAATTCGCTCCCGAAGGCCTGCTTTTCCAGCAGCCCGCAACTCTCACCATCCAGCCAGCCGTTGCCGTCCCCATCCCCCAGCAAGTCGGCTTCGGCTATCACGGCAGCGGCGCTGAATTTCACTTTCAACCTCTCGGGCTAACCCAGGCCATCACTTTCTCGTTGCTCCACTTCAGCGGTGTCGGCGTCGGACAGGGTACGCCCGGCGCGGATGGCACTCCCACCAGCGCTCTCGATCGGCTCGACAATGCGGAAGCCCCACTCCTCGCGCTGGAGCGCCAGACCCTCTTCCCCAACGATCCCCCGCCCAACCAGCAGGCTCAGGCCGAAAGCGCCGGTCTGCTCCAGCAATACTTCGAGCAAATCTTGCAGCCTGAACTTCAGGCCGCCGAAACCAATGATGCCCAAGCTGTCGACGCTGTCAAATCCTCCATTGCCTTTGACCAGCAAGTTGCCACCGATCCCGGGACCTTTCAGGCGGAGCTCAATTTCATCAAGGCCTCCGCCCCTCTCGTCGTCGCCAATGCGTACAACGACGCTCTCGGCCGCTGTGAGGGCGACACTTCCGAAAACGCGCGCCTCCTCGAAGCCGAAAAAATGCAGTGGCTTTTCTCTGCGCCCCAGGCACTCGGCGCGGGTGGCCCCGCCGCCTTCCCCAACTTCAATTCCGATCTCTCCACTTGTATCGCCGGCCCTTTGCAAATGACCTATAACACCATGCTGATCGGCAGCGGCGTCACCGGAAACAGCGGCTCTCTCACTCTGAATGGCGAAGTCGATGCAACTCAAGTTCCGTTATTCTTTTCCTCTTCGAATATGCTCTATCAGGGCACCGGCCCCCTCATTTACGTTTCCTTGGTCGGAGTCGTCGTTTATCCGCCCCCCGCCGTTGATTGCGGTTCACACTTTATTGGGCTCCCCGGCACCATCGACGCCAGAGCCCAGTTTGATCTCAACATCGATCCCTCCACCATCGTCTCGCCCGACCAGATCCCGATCACCCTCACCGTCTTCCCCAACATAATGGAACTCGCTACCTTTGCCGCGCTCGGGCCCGACACCCCCTGTACCTCCGCCACCATACCCACGACCTTGTACCTCGCCCTTTATATCCTCGCCGATGGTTTTGGCCCGAGTGCCAACCTCTTTGCGCCATTCGTCGTACATCTCGGCATCCCGGAGCCCATTAACCTCCATGCCTCTGTCCCCCTCGGGGGTGGATTGGTCACCGCCAATATCGTCGGTACCGTCACCCTGTCCCCCCAAAATCCCTGACCGCTCTTCCGTTGGGTGCCCCACACCACGCATTCGCGTGTGTGGTTCTTCGCTTCATTTGCGTTTATTCCCCGTAATCCGGACTTAACCCTTCACCTCCTCAACCTCCTTTCTACTCCTTAACCTCCTTTTATCTTGATACACCAATACATATCCCACATACTTCTCCCGCAGAGAAGTGCGGCTAGCGGAATTCAATTCCTACCGCTAAGTTTCCCAAATATCTAAAGTGAATCCGGAGATTCCTATGTCCTCGAAAAACACCCAGGACCGTAAGTTCCTATGCGCTTTCCTCTTCTCTTTCTAACCATTCTGCTGAGTGCCCCACATGCGCGTCGTTGCGTGTGGGTCTTGGGTTCTCCCTCCGTGTGCGAGTAAAGGTCCAAATCACAAGTTCGGGCATGCATCAAAAGCGATTCCTGCGAATCAAATATCAGCAATGGCCCTTCTACTCGTCGGCGTGGTCACCACCTTATTCACCGTCCTTGTGCATTCGCTCATTCCACCAATGATCCTCTGGGGAATTCGCCTCCATCTTGGGCGAGGCCGAGCCGGTACCTGGTTCTGGGACGTGATCCTTGTAATGAACTTCACGTTGCTGGTGCTCGCTGCCCATTTCGTCGAGATCGCGCTCTGGGCGTTATCGTTCGTTCTATGCGGCGAATTCTCAAGTTTCGCCCCCGCGCTTTATTACTCGGGGGCTACCTACACGACACTCGGGGACAACACCACTGTGCTATCGCCCCGGTGGAGACTGTTGGGACCCATTGAAGCAGCCAACGGAATGCTCATGTTCGGCGTCACAACCGCTATCATCTTTGCCGTCATTCATCGATTGATCGAAGCAAAATTCGGCCTGCAACGCGATCCGCCACAGAAAACCGGATAGGAGCGAACAACGGTAAGCAGGTAACTTCCACCATCCCAGGCGTTCGACATACGAACCCCGTTACCTCTCCGCTAACGCCCAGTACCGATCGGCGGCCAACCACAACCTCCCCAGAATCAACACTTCCAAACCTCTATCAAAACAAACACTGTCATCCCCATCAAAATCAACCACTTTCAAAAAACAGGGGGGAGGGGAGGTCACTCGCTTACCAACATTCTAGTACCCATTGTTGCGGGGGCCGTCCATCATGGCGACAAGGCCGCTCCTACTTCAACCTCTCCATCACATACCGCCGTATATCCAAACTCATATCTTCCATCGGCGCGTAATACCCAAACTCGTGCACCCGCGATTGCACCCCCTGTTGCACCCGCTTGCAAATCTCCCAATCCTGACGGTTCACCAAATCCCAAAACTCAATCGCATCCCTCGGCTGAAAATCTGTTTTCTTCATTTCGTCTGGATGAAACAGAAAATCGCAAACCACCGTCGTGCGGTTCGGCGCCTTCGGCCACAACGTAAATGCCGCCACATGCTCGCACGCCAGGCTCAACATCATATTCGGATAAATCAGCTCACCCTTGTGCCGCACCTTCTCATCCTCATCCAATCCCGGAAATGCCGCACGGTTCGTCTTTCCCGACCAGGTAAACGTCACCGCCCCTTCTTTGTGCGGAATTCCCCGCTCCCACTCCAGCGCCCCGCCACCCTGCTGCTTGAACGCCGGCACCACGTCGCACAATTCCGGGTGCACCGCTCCACAGTGGTAGCACTCGTTGTAATTCTCCAGAATGATCTTCCAGTTCGCGGCTACCTCGTACTCAATCCGCTTCGCCGTTCGCAATTCTCCCAGCGGGTATCGCTTCACTCGCTCCATCGCATCACCAAACTCCGTGCGCAGCGTCCGCCCTTCCTTCGCCGCCTCCGGCGTCAAATTCAGAAAAATAAATCCACCCCAAACTTCCGCGCCCACAGGATACAGCGAAAAATCCGCCTTGCAGAACCCCTCTGCCTCTTTTGTGTACGGCGCATTCAACAGCTTCCCGTCCAGCGCATAAGTCCACATGTGATAAGGACACCGGATCCCGTTCGCACCCAGCACTCCGCCATTCAATTTGATATCCGCTGGAATCGCCTCGCCCGGCTCCGGCAACAATCGCGACCCACGATGCCGGCATACGTTGTAGTGCGCCTTAATTTCTCCCTCCTTCGTCCGTGCCACAATTACGCTTTCGCCCAGCACATTCAGCACCAGCACATCGCCCGGTGCCGGAATCTGCTCCTCCCTCGCTGCGCAGAACCATTCCCTGCAAAAAATCTTCTCCTTCTCCAACGCAAAAATCTCCTCCGACCGGTAATATCCGCTCGGCAGCGACCTCTGCATCCCTGCATTGTTCCCAGCATCCACCGTCATAGCCTACTGCGCTCCTTTTGAGTCCCTCCACTTCCCTCGCTTCCAATCTTTCAAGACTTTTTTCGCTGCATTCCTCCCTGGTGCCCCCGTCACTCCTCCTCCCGGATGCGCTCCCGCCCCGCACAAATATAACCCTTCCACCGGCGTTCGGTACTGCGACCAACCCGCCACAGGCCGCATGAAAAACAACTGCTCCAAATTTAGATCCCCGTGAAAAATATTCCCTTCCGTCAATCCGTAAGTCCGCTCCAGATCCAGCGGCGTCAAAACCTGCCGCGCCACAACCGCCCCCGGCACATTCGGAGCATACTCCGCAATCTTCTTTACCACCCGATCCCCCAGCAACTCCCGCTTCTCGTCCCAATTCCCTTCGCGCAGCTTGTACGGCACATACTGCGCGAAGCACGTCATGATGTGCTTTCCCGCTGGCGCCAGCGAATCGTCCGCATTCGACGCCACCACGCAGTCCACCCACAACTGTTCGGGTATCTCTCCAAACTTTGCAGCGTCGTAGCACCGCTCCGCAAACTCCAGCGAAGGCACCAGTGTGTACAGCGATCTCTCTTGGGGAGAAGCATCCGTTCGCGCCCCCGTAAATCGAGGCTCTTCGCTCAACACCATGTTCACCTTGGCGCAAGGCCCAGCCATCTTGATTCCGCGCACCGCCTCAACGAACTCCGCCGGCAACTCCTTCGCATCCACAAGCTGAAGAAACGTTCTCTTCGGGTCCGCATTCGACAGCACGACTTTCGCGCGAATCTCCGTTCCATCCTCCAAGGTCACACCAAGCACTCTTCCCTCTCGTGAATCAATCCGCGCCACCGCCGCCTTCGTGCGAATCTCCACGCCCAGCTTTTTCCCGGACGCCGCCAGCGCCTGCGTGATCGCTCCCATCCCGCCCATCACGTGCCCGTAAAATCCCTGCAACTCTTGCTCGCCGCCGCTCAACAAATGAAACAGCAATCCAATCGCCGTGCCCGGTTGGTACGGCCCGCCATGCTTCCCATATACATTGTTTGCCAGAAACATGGTCTTCATCGTTTCCGTCTCGTAATTCTTGTCCAGAAACTCGCCCAGGCTCCCCGTCAGAAACGCCACCAGCTGAGCCACCTCGGCATTCGTGATCCCGCGAAACCTTTTTCCAACGCGCAGCAGATCGCTCCACCCCCGCAGCGAGCGCGTATCAACTTCCGGCGGTGGCTCCATGAAAAAGGGCTGCAGATAGCGCGCCAGTCGCTTCAACTGGTTGTCCACCTTTACGAATCGTTCCGCATCGCGGGCCGAAATCCTCCCGAACTCCAGCGCCGCCCGCTCGCGTTTCGCCCACCACGGCACCACTCGCCCATCTGGAAACGCCACCTGCAGCCCCGGATCGCATGGCACCATGCGCAGCCCATAATCCGCCAGCCGCAACTCGCGAATCACTTCTGGCCGCAACATGCTCGCAATATAAGAAGTAGTCGAAGCGCGGCAGCCCGGCGCAATCTCTTCCGTAACGCAACAACCACCGACAATCTCGCGCCGCTCCAGCACCAGCGTCTTCAGCCCCGCACGCGCAAGATACGCCGCGGTCGTCAGCCCGTTATGTCCGGCACCCACAACAATGGCGTCGTATCGCAATGGCGATGAGTTCATCCGAGAATGGCTCTATCTACAAAATGAGTTGCAAAGTGCAGCTGTTCTACCACAAAGGAGGGCGCAAAGGAAAAATCAGAAGAGCCCCGGCGTATCAAACGGCAGGCCAACATAATTCTCCGCGAGCGAAGTCGAAGCCGCACGCGAACTCGTCACATAACCCAATTCCGCAAGATGAATGCGGTGCGAAAAGCCATCCTCATTCGGAAAGCGGTGCAGCATCGAAGTCATCCACCACGAAAAACGCTGCCCCTTCCACACGCGCCGCAAACACTGCTCGCTATAGCGCTCCAACTCTTCCCGGCTTCCACTTTTGTAAAACTCCACCAGCCCGCGCGTCAGCACCCGCACATCCGCCACGGCTAAATTTAATCCCTTCGCGCCCGTCGGTGGCACGATGTGCGCCGCGTCGCCCAGCAAAAACAGTTTTCCGAACTGCATCGGCTCCGCCACAAAACTCCGCATCGGCGTGATGCCCTTCTGAAAAATCGGCCCGTCCTTGAGCACAAATCCGTCGTATGTCGCCATCCGCGTACGCAATTCCTCCCAGATCCGCTCGTCCGGCCATTTCTCAATTTCTTCATCCACCGCGCACTGTAAATACAGTCGCGAAACTTCCGGTGAGCGCATGCTCATCAGCGAGAAGCCACGCTCGTGATATGTATAAATCAGCTCGCCCGACGCCGGCGGCACCTGCGCCAGAATTCCGAGCCACGCAAACGGATATTGCCGCTCATAAAACTTGATCTGGCCCGCCGAAACGGCCGGACGGCAAATCCCATGAAACCCATCGCACCCGGCCAGAAAATCGCACGCAATTTCATGCTCGCTGCCGTCCTGCACGTAATGAATCCTCGGTCGCGACTCAAAATCTGATATGCGCATAGCCTCTGCTTCAAAAAATATCGGTTCGTCATTTCGCAGCCGTTCTGCAATCAGATCCTTCAGTACTTCCTGCTGCGCATAGACCGTGATCGATTTTCCCACCAGGTCCTGAAAATCAATGCGGTGCCCTTCCCCGCCAAATCGCAGCTCCACCCCGTTATGCTGCAGGCCTTCGCGCAACATCCGTGCGCCGACGCCAGATTCCCGCAGCGTATCGGCCGTGCCCTGCTCTAGCACCCCGGCACGCACGCGGCTCTCCACATACTCGCGCGTGTGGCTCTCGAGCACCACGCTCTCAATCCCCTGCAAATGCAAAAGGTGCGCCAGCATCAGGCCGGCTGGCCCTGCGCCCACAATTCCAACTTGTGTCCGGATGATGGCCATGGAAAATCTGTGTCAGTCTGCCTCTTACGAAAACTTCTCGATCACTTCCTTGGGAATCGGGTGGCCTTTCACCTTGGACGGATCGCCCGGTTCGCGCACCGTCCATACCCGCTTTTCGATTCCCTCAACGGCCAGCAGATCGCCGCGAAACAGTTTGTGCGACAGGGAAAAGCTGCTGGTGCCCCATTTCGTCACGCACGATTCCACCGCGACAATGTCTCCATACGATGACGGCACCTTAAAATTGCAACTCGCCTCCACCAACGGAATACCCGCAATCTGGAAGCGCCGCAGCATCTCCGCCTTGGGATAGCCCAAAGCGCGATGAAACAATGCGTTCGTACATGCATCAAAGTATTCGAAGTAGCGCGGAAAGAAAACGATGCCGAAGGGGTCACAGTCTCCCCATTCGATCTGAATTTCACGCCGGTTGGTCAGCATTTTAGAGTTCCAAGCCGGCCATGCTTCTGGCCTCTGAGAGTCTACCTCACACCGCGCACGCAGCCTATGCGGTTTGGTTTTCCGCTGTGTGTTTACGGTAGACTGGGAGTCAGGGAAAGAACTCCAATACATGACCATCGCTTACATTTGTGACGCCATTCGCACGCCCTTTGGACGCTACGGCGGCGCTCTTTCGAGCGTGCGCACCGACGACCTCGCCGCTCTTCCGATCAAACAGTTGGTCGAACGCAATCCCACCGTGGATTGGAGCGCGCTTGACGACGTCGTCTACGGCTGCGCGAATCAATCCGGCGAAGACAATCGCAACGTGGCGCGCATGGCCCTTCTTCTCGCCGGCCTGCCGAAAGAAGTTTCGGGCAGCACGGTCAATCGCCTCTGCGGTTCCAGCATGGATGCGATCGCAGTCGCCGCCCGTGGCATCAAGTGCGGTGAAGTGGATCTCGTGGTCGCCGGCGGTGTCGAAAGCATGTCGCGCGCCCCATTCGTCGTCGGCAAGGCCGACGCCGCGTTTGCGCGTAATCTGAAACTCGAAGACACCACGCTCGGCTGGCGCTTTGTGAATCCGGCGCTCAAGGCCAAGTACGGCACCGATTCCATGCCGGAGACCGGCGAAATCGTGGCCGAGGAATTTCACATTTCCCGCGGGGACCAGGACGCCTTCGCGCTGCGCAGCCAGCAGCGTGCCGCCGCCGCGATCAAAGCCGGACGGCTGGCGGAAGAGATTTTCACCGTGTCAATCCCCCAGAAAAAAGGGGATCCCGTACTAGTCTCTGCAGACGAACACCCGCGCGCGGACACGACGCTCGAAGCTCTGGCCAAGTTGAAGGGTGTGGTGAAACCCGAGGGCACGGTGACTGCCGGCAACGCTTCGGGAATCAATGACGGCGCCTGCGCGCTGCTCCTCGCATCCGAAGACGCCGTGAAAAAGCACAACCTGACACCGAAAGCGCGGGTCATCTCCGCTGCCACCGCCGGAGTCGCTCCGCGCATCATGGGCATGGGCCCGGCGCCGGCCAGCAAGAAAGTGCTCGCGAAGACCGGCCTCACCATCGCGCAGATGGATGTAATCGAATTGAACGAAGCCTTCGCCTCGCAAGCATTGGCCGTGCTGCGCGAATTGAAGGTACCCGACGATGCCCCGCATGTAAATCCAAACGGCGGCGCGATCGCCATCGGCCATCCGCTGGGCGCCAGCGGCGCGCGCCTTGTCACTACAGCTCTCTACCAGTTGCAACGCACCAAGGGCCGCTACGCGCTGTGCACAATGTGCATCGGCGTGGGCCAGGGGATTTCGGTTATCATCGAACGCGTTTAGCAAGGGAGAGCTGCCGCATGAAGCCCCTCCTGGGTTATCGAAAGCCGGCTCCTGGAACGCAACCCAATCATCTGTATCCGCCATATGTGTCTTCGATCAAACGCGCCCCGAAACAGCCTCTGATCTCCATTCCCGTCACACTCTCTGAAATCACAGGCCCGTCGTTCCCGAAAGAAATCGTTTCACCGAAAGCCTTCGATTTAACGCGCCAGCACCAGGGCGAGCCGCTGGGCGAACGCATCGCGGTAAGCGGACGCGTCGTGGACGAAGACGGACGGCCAATACGCAACACCCTTGTTGAAATCTGGCAGGCCAACGCCGCCGGACGCTATCTTCACAAGAACGATCAGCACGATGCGCCACTCGATCCGAATTTCACCGGCGAAGGGCGCACCTTCACCGACGAGGACGGCCGCTACCGGTTCATTACCATTCGCCCCGGTGCGTACCCGTGGAAAAATCACTACAACGCGTGGCGCCCGCAGCACATTCACTTTTCACTTTTCGGTCCGGCGTTTGCCACGCGGCTGGTCACACAAATGTATTTCGCGGGCGATCCGTTGCTAGAATTCGATCCCATCTTTCACAGTGTTCCCGACGAAGCGGCGCGCCGGCGCATGATCTCTTCCTTCGACTGGCTGAGCACAGCGCCCGATCTCTCGCTTGGTTTCCGGTTTGATATCGTTCTGCGCGGGCGCAACGCCACGCCCATGGAGCATTGAAATGCCCGGCCGCTCCACACCTTCACAAACCGTGGGCCCGTTCTTCAGTATTGGCCTTGAGCGATTGAACCGCGCGGGTATTGCTGGGGGAAGCGCGGGCGAACGCGTCACGATTCAAGGCCGCGTACTTGATGGCGACGGTCAGCCGGTCCCCGACGCCCTACTCGAAATCTGGCAAGCCGACGCGGATGGCCGCTATCATCATCCCGAGCATTCGGACGCACCAAATGATTCGACATCTTTCTTTGGCTTCGACCGCATTCCCACTGATGAACACGGACGGTTTTCGTTCACGACGATAAAGCCCGGCCCGGTCCACGGCCCGGATGGCAAGCCGCAAGCGCCGCACCTGGTGATTTCCGTTTTTATGCGCGGACTCTTGAAGCAGCTTGTGACGCGAGTGTACTTCCCCGAAGAACCACTGAACGCTTCCGACCCGGTTTTGCAGATTGTGCCGGAATCGCGGCGCGAAACTCTGATCGCCCGACCAGCGGGACCAAAAGAAAACACCCTGGAATGGAATGTGTGCTTGCAAGGTGACTGTGAAACGGTATTCTTTGACTGCTGAAGCCCGGAGATGGTCGCGGCGATGAGACTTTTCGACAAGTTGTTTCGTTACGAAGCGATCGATCGGATCTTCTCCGACCAGGAGTACATCCAAAGCCTGCTCGAGTTCGAGGGAGCACTCGCCCGCGCCGAAGCGAAAGCAGGAGTGATTCCCACCGCGGACGCGCCGATCATCGCCGCAGCCTGCCGCGCGGAGCAGTTCAACGTCGAGGAACTTGCCGCACAAGCCGCCATTTCGGGCAACGTAGCTATCCCGCTTGTCAAGAAGCTTACCGAACTGGTCGCGAAACTGAGCAAAGACGCCGCGCGCTTCGTTCATTGGGGTGCTACCAGCCAGGACGTGATGGATACGGGCCTGGTTCTGCAGCTTCGCCGGGCGTTGGAAGTGGTGGACCAGGATCTTGCGCGCTTGATCTCAACGCTCGCGAGCCTCACTGAAAAATATCGTGCCACACCTCTCGCCGCGCGCACGTGGATGCAGCAAGCCCTGCCGACTACGTTTGGCTTTATCGTTGCCGGATGGCTGGACGCGATTCTCCGGCACCGTTCGCGGCTTTCGGATCTGCGTGCTCGGAATTTGACGCTGCAATTCGGCGGCGCCGTCGGCACGCTTGCCGCGCTCTCCGGCCGCGGGCCTGCGGTTGCCAAGGCACTGGCCGAGGAATTGCGCTTGCCACTGCCCTCGATTCCGTGGCACACCCACCGTGACCGCATTGCGGAAATTGCCACCGCGCTCGGTCTTTGCACCGGAACGCTCGGCAAAATCGCGCGCGATATTTCGCTGCACGCGCAAACGGAAATTGCCGAACTCGCGGAACCTTCCGGCGAGGGCCGCGGCGGTTCTTCCACCATGCCACAAAAACGCAATCCCGTTACCTGTGCAACCGTGCTTGCCGCGGCTCAGCGCGTGCCCGGACTCGTTTCGACGGTGATCTCCTCGATGGTGCAGGAACAGGAGCGTGGCCTCGGCGGTTGGCAGGCGGAATGGGAAACACTTCCGGAAATTGTGTGCCTATCGGGAGGCGCGCTGCACCATTTGAGCGAAATGCTCCCTGGCCTTCACGTTGATGAACAGCGCATGCGGAAGAATCTCGACGCCACGCATGGACTGATTTTCGCCGAGGCTGTCGCCATGGCGCTGGGCGACCGCCTGGGGAAAATGCCGGCGCACATGCTGGTCGAAAGCGCCTGCAAAAAAGCGCGCGCCGAAAATCGCCATCTGAAGGAAGTTTTGCGCGAAGACCGCGGCCTGCAGGGCTATTTGACTCCCGCTGACCTCGAAGGGCTTTTCGATGTCCGCAACTATCTGGGCAGTGCGGAAGAGTTTGTACGCTGGGTTTTGGCGGAAGTAAGGAGCACGGCAACCGCCGGCTGAGCGAAAAAGGAACATTGCCATGGCTTTTCTCAAATTGAATGACGCACAACTTTTTTATCAGTGGGATGGGCCGGAGCATGCGCCCGCACTGGTGTTTTCCAATTCGCTCGGCACCACGCATCGCATGTGGGATCCGCAACTCGAACCCTTCACTCGCCATTTCCGCGTGTTGCGTTACGACGGCCGCGGCCACGGTCAATCGAGCGCGACGCCCGGCCCCTACAGCATCGAACAACTAGCCGGTGACGTCCTGCGCCTTCTCGACACTTTGAAACTCGAACGCATTTATTTTTGCGGCCTCTCCATGGGCGGCATGATCGGAATGCATCTTGGCGCCGCGCACGCCTCGCGGGTACACAAGATTGTTCTCTGCAATACCGCCGCGAAGATCGGCACTCCAGATGTTTGGAACGCTCGAATCACCGCCGTGCAGGCGGGCGGAATGAAAGCCGTTGCCGGCGCGGTAATCGATCGCTGGCTGACGGCGGCGTTTCGCGCGACTCACCCCGGTGAGACGGCACAAGTACTCTCCATGCTCGAAGGCTGCGATCCGGCGGGATACGCGGCAAGCTGCTGCGCCGTACGAGATGCAGACTTCCGGCAAAAACTTGGCGGCATCCATGTCCCGACGCAAATCATCGCCGGAACTCACGATCCCGCCACGCCTCCTGCTGACGGCCGCGCACTCAGCGAACTGATCCCCGGCGCAAAATACACGGAACTCCCCGCCGCTCACCTTTCGAACATCGAAGCGCGCGAAGAGTTCAACCGTGAAGTGTTGGCCTTTCTGAAGTCCCAGGGAGCACACGGATGAATGACCGCGAGCGGCACAAAAAAGGAATGAAGGTCCGCAAACAGGTGTTGGGCAAGGAGCACGTGGAACGTGTGGAGGCCCGGAAAAACAAATTCACCGCGTCGTTCCAGGATTTGATTACCCGCTTCGCCTGGGGAGAAATCTGGACGCGCCCCGGCCTGCCGCGAAAAACGCGCAGCATGATCACCATCGCGATGATGGTGGCGCTGAATCGCACGGAGGAACTGCGGCTGCATCTCCGCGCATCCGTGAACACCGGCGTATCCCGGGAAGAACTTCAGGAAGTGTTGCTGCAAACGGCGATCTACTGCGGCGTTCCCGCGGCCAATCATGCATTTCAAATCGCCGAAGAGGTTTTCGCGGAATCGCGGGCGTAGCGCCGCCTTCAGGCGGTCACCGGTACTTCCGCAAGAATATCGCTGACCCAACGCGCCGATTGCAAATACAGGTCCGGCAGGAAGCTCTCGTGCAGCCCGCAGCGGGTGCTTGCGAAGCATTCTTCTGGGGCTAAAGCCCTCATTCTCTATCCCTTTTGCGTCGGGGCTCGAGCCCCGACCTCCTAAAGAAAGATTCATGAGATAACTTAGATAACTTCTAGTTTCCAGATTCCCATTCCGAGTCGGCCGGAGGCAGTTTGTCGGCGTCTCGCGCAAGAGTTACCTGATATGGTTCGCACCCCACGCCCGAAAAACTGCTACGTGCTTTCCTCAAAGCTCTGCTCCAGTGCGGGGAGCTTGTCTCCATCTCTGGAGACCCAGACGTACAGGGTCGGGAGCAGGAAGATGCTTAATGCCAGTGCGGATACGAGGCCTCCAACGATGACAATCGCGAAAGGCCGCTGCGAGTCCGATCCGATGGCATGAGACATCGCGGCGGGTAAGAGTCCCAATGTAGCTACAAGCATCGTCATCATGATTGGACGCAGGCGGAGAACGGCTCCCTCGATGGCGGAATCCTCAATCGAATGTCCGCGGGCGCGGAGCTGGTTGATGTACTCAAGCATGATCACGCCCGTTTGCACGGAAACACCGAAAAGGGCCAGAAATCCAACGCCGGACGAAACACTCATGTGCGTCCCAGTAGTCAGCAGAGCTACTAGCCCCCCGATGGGTGTCAACGCCACGTTTCCAAGAATGAGTAACCCCCACTTGAAGGACCGGAACATGGTGTAAAGGATGATAAAGATCAGCAAAACGGTCAGAGGAACGATGATGAGCAGCCTGGCTTCGGCGCGCTTCTCGCTTTCGTACTCTCCTTCCCAGTCAATGCGGTAACCGCGTGGCAATTGCACTTTTGCGTTTACTCTTTGAATCGCATCCTCAACAGCACCGCCGAGGTCGCGCCCACGGACACTATATTTAATGGCAATATAACGCTGATTTTCTTCGCGATAGATTTCCGAAGCGCCGTCGCGCTGTTCGATTTTGCACAATTGCGCAAGAGAGACGCGCTCGCCGGTGGAAGACAACAGCCGGATTCTCTCAATGGCTTCTCGTGTGCTTCGGTACGGAGGCAGATAGCGCAGGACCAAATCATAGCGTTGCTCGCCCTGCAGCACTTGGGTGAGCGCGCTTCCGCCCACGGCCGTCTGGATCGCATCCTGCACGTCCGCAACGTTAATTTGATGGCGGGCGGCCTGTTGCCGATCGACAGTGATATTCAGATTGGGCTGGCCAAGGACACGAAAAACTCCCAGATCCTCGATTCCTTTGACCTGGCGCATGACGCCGACAATCTCATCGGCCTTGTCTTCAAGCACTCTTAGGTCGTCTCCGTAGACCTTTGTGGCCAATTCTCCTTTTACTCCGCTGACCGCTTCCTCCATGTTGTCCGCAATAGGTTGAGAGAAGCCCCAGAGCACGCCGGGAATTTTTTCCAGTTCGCGATCCATCGCGGCGATTAGTTTCTCTTTGTCCTGATGAAAGACGGGACGCCATTCTTCTTTTGGCTTCAAATCCACGAAGTACTCTGTATTGAAGAACCCAGTCGTGTCTGTGCCATCGTCCGGACGCCCAACCTGGCTGGTGCATTGCGGAACTTCAGGAAACGAGCAAAGCACGACTCGGGCTTGATTCATCAACCGGATCCCCTCGGTAGGTCCGGTGCTGGGCGCTAGGGTTCCGCGCACCCATAGCGCGCCTTCATCCAGGTGGGGAAGAAATTCGGAACCCACCACACCGCTAACTAACATAAAGACGGCCACGAGTAACGCGACGACAGCCACTCCAACGGTAACCAACCTGTGCTCGATCGCCCAGCGCAGAGCAGTTCGGTATCGCGCCGTCAGCCAACTCATCAACGGGTTGCGCCATTCGGTCGCACCTTTGGCAAAGAAGAAGAAAGAAAGAACCGGGGCAATCAGCATCGAAAACAGCAGAGCACCAAGCAAGGCGAAGGCCACAGTCCAAGCCATGGGCTTGAACAAACGTCCCTCGACCCGCTGCAACGTGAAAATCGGCAAGTATGCAGTGATGATAATGGCGATGGCGTAGAAAACGGGCCGTTGCACTTCATGAGCTGCATCACGGATACGATCCAGCGGAGTCTTGTAATCGCTGTCTCCATGGTGGCTCATATGGCGGACGATGTTTTCCACCATCACGACCGCCCCATCAACCACCATGCCGAAATCCAGCGCTCCGAGTGAAAGCAGGTTCGCAGGAATACCTTTTAATTTGAGACAGGTTGCAGCGAACAACAGCGAGAAGGGGATGGTGAGTGCGACGATAAACGCGCCGCGAGCATTCCCCAGGAAAAGAAACAGGACAAAAACTACGAGCAGGATCCCTTCGGTGAGATTATGCAAAACAGTGTGCGTTGTGTAATGCACCAAGTCGCTACGATCGATGAACGGAACCACCTTGACCCCGGCAGGCAGGATGCGGTCGTTCAGCTCTTTCACTTTTGTGTGCAAATCTTTGAGGACCTGATCCGCGTCCGCGCCCTTGCGCAAAAGCACAATACCCGAGCACACGTCGTCGTTGTCAATGATCTTGCCATCCTCGCGATGAATAGCTCTGGCGAACTGCCCTAGTCGGATCTTTGGCCCCTGCGCCACGACGGCAATGTCCTTGATGCGGAGCGGTGTCCCGGTTTTCGCCAGAATCACAGTATTTTCGATATCTTGGACGTTTCTGACCAGGCCGACTTCCCGAACGTTGATCTGCTGCAAGCCCGCTTCCACGAAACTGCCGCCGGCGTTCACGTTATTGTTTGTGAGTTGCTGCTCCACCTGGGCCAAACTAAGCCCGTAAGACACCAGTTTATTGGGGTCCACCCGCACCTGGTATTCGCGCGTTGGCCCGCCAAAACTGGCAACATCCACGACATTCGGCACGGATTTGAAGTTTTTTTCGATCACCCAATCTTCGATCGATTTCAACTCCATCACGTCGTAATTGGGATTGGTGCTCTGCAAAGTGAAGAAATAAATCTGGCCGACGGGGCTCCAGTCCGTCCCCATCTGGGGAACCACGCCGGGCGGCAGCGTAACCTGTGACAACCTCTCGAGAACGCGCTCGCGGTTCCACGCGTTATCTTCCTCATCATCGAAAATCAGCTTGAGGTCCGACAATCCAAACAACGAAAACGAACGCAAATGCACGACGTGAGGGATGCCGTTCATAGTGATTTCAAGTGGAATCGTCACCTGCTGTTCGATTTGCTCGGCCGAGATTCCTGGCCACTGCGTGATGATCTCGACATAATTGTTGGCCACATCTGGGTAGGCTTCCACGGGAAGTTGGTGAAAAGACAAGGCGCCCCAAACAAACAGCAAGAGCGCCATCGCCAGAACCAGAAAGCGGTTCTCCAGCGCAAAATCGACGAGTCTCCGTATCATTACTGCTCCACCGTATTCTGGAACACCAGCGCGTTCTGAATCACTTCGGCACCTGGGTCGATTCCGGAAATGATTTCTTGCTGGTTGCCGGGCAGCATGTTTCCTCCAACTACTTCCTTGCGTTTGAAATGTCCTCCTCCGAGCGGCAGGTACACCCAATCCCGGTCATGCAAATGAAGTATGGCCGTCGCCGGCACCGCCGCATGAGTTTGTGGCTGCCTCCCATAAAAGGTTGCTGTAGCGAACATGCCCACGCGCATGATCCTTCCTGGATTCGGAACTTCCAGGCGCACTTTCACCGTGCGGATGTTGGGATCCAGAATCGGGAAAATATTGTCGATGCGGCCCTTCAACACCTTTCCTGGGTAAGCATTCAGGTGAATGTCCGCATATTGGCCCACCTTCACGGCGTCCAAATCGTTTTCGTAGACATCGCATATGATCCAGACATAGGAAAGGTCCGAAATGGTGAAAGGATTCGGCCCTGGCAATCCCTGTGCGCCGGACGCATTGGTTACCTGCTGGTCGGTGATCACCCCGGAGATTGGCGCAACAATATCCACCGTGCCAGTGGGATGGTCTTTATCGAGTCCCATGAGCTTCAACTGCTCGGCCGCCGTGTCCAGATCGACTTTTGCATCTTTCGCGGCATCCTCCGCCTGCTCCAGGGCGCCCTTAGAAACGGCTCCCTTGTCGTACAAGGTCTGCGCCCTTTCATACTGCACCCGAGCGAGTCGCTCGTCGTTCACGGCTTTCAAATAAAATTGATAAGCGCCGGACACATCGTTGCTTCGTACTCTTAGCAGCACCTGACCCTTCTTTACCTCATCTCCCAGCCTGGCTTTGATTTCCACTACCCTCCCTGCGGCCAGGGAAATCACCGGCACTGCGCGCGCAATGTCAGGATTGACAAAGCCGGTCACTTCCAGGGTTGACGCTACCTTGTATTCGATCGCCTTAACGAGCGGAAATTTCTCCGGGTGGTCTACCTTAAAGTTGTTTACGTCCATCTGCTGCTCAACTACCGCAAGAGGAGGCGCCTCAGCCTGGGGGTTCGGTTTGCTTGCCCCACAGCCGGACAAGACGATGCCGGGTGCAAAACACAAGACCGCCACAGGGGCGAAACTGATGCTTTTCTTTTTCACTGGAGCACCTCACGCCCGACGGCGAGATTCAACTGGGCCGCGGCCGTCAAATAAGAACCAATCAAATTCACGTAAGTGAGTTGAACGGTGCGGTAGTCACTCTGAGCGTTCAAGAAATCGAGCAGTGACGCGCCGCCATGCTGATAAGCAAAGAAAACGGTGTCGCGCACGCGCACCGCTTGTTGTAGATACTTCGTTTTGTACGGGTGCAGCAGGATCACATTGCTATTCACAACGGCGTAAGCGGAATCGACATCGCTGAAGACCAGTGCTTGGGCCGCTGCCGTCAGTTTTTCGTTGCGGTCGATATCCAATTGCGTGCGCAGCTTTTCCCCCTGATTGCGGTCGAAAATACGCAGTGGGATGCTGACGCTGACGCCAAGAGTATTTATGCCGAACGGATTGTTGTTGGAGGAGTTGTGCGTATACCACGCGCTCAGGATCGGATCGGTTGAGCCGTTGGCAATCGCGAGTTTGTGATCGGTTTGGGCTTTGTCCACGGCTTCCATCGCGGCCTTCAAATCCGGGCGGGTATCCAAGGCAATCTTCCGGAACTCGTCCTGCGGCATCAGCTGGTCGTTGAAATCGAATAAACCGGTGACGTCAAAGTTTTCAATCGGAGTCCGGTCGTTCAGCAGCGTGAGCAACTGAATTTTGGCCGTCCGCAGATTCACTTCCGCGGACTGGACGTCCGATTCATACTGCACGCGCTGCAACTCAAGACGGTCGAGATCGATTTGCGCGATGTCACCGGCGCTGAAACGAGTTCTACTTATGTCCAGTACGTTGTCGTAGTAGGCGAGATTCTCTTTGGCAAGCCGCACTACCGCTTTCGCCTGCAGCGTTGCAACAAAAGCGCCACGCAAGTCGAATAGCAGTGTCCTCTCCAAATCGGCATGATTGAACTCGGTAAGGAGTGTTCCCTTTTGCGCGCTCTCAAGCCGCAATTCGCGTTTATGTTGCCGTTCGTGGAGGTAGCTGACGCCGGGTGTTTCGTATGTGCCCCGGAAAGGCGCCCAAACTCCCTTGTAAGGCGCGATTTGCGTTCCGTCTGCCGCCAAAGTGAGTTGCGGATTCGGACGGAGATATGCCGTGATCTCCTGCGCCTTCGATTCGTCAATACTCACCTTATCCGCGAGCAAGGTGGGATTGTTGGCTTCAAAGCGCACGCGCACGTCGTCCCAGGTCAGCGGCTTCTGGGCGGCGGCGTTCCTTGTGAATCCCGCCGCAAGCACTGCGGCCAGACACACGCGCCGGATGATTTGCTGCATAACTCTACCTCGCCTGTTCTTTCTTCCTGAAAATCGGAAACCCGTACAGAAGGGTCTGCTTCCCCGCTCTCGGCGGGGAAGTTCCCATGTGTTACACGCGTGGCGTGCCCATTTGGACGATACGCGGCCCCTCATTGGGAAGTTATAACGATTGGATACGAGAAAGATGTATGGCGTTTAAACGAGGGGCGGTGCGCGGCTCGCGCTGGGAAAGGCCAATTCTGCGCGAACCGTTAGCGGCGCGGCCGGCAGACCTGCAGAGGAATTTTCCAGGGGTTCCTTCCAGCCCGCTGACGCGCCCGCATCTCCCGCTGTGTCGCGGCCCGGCTGGAGCGCGAGTTGCCCCCCAAGAACATCATCGGGCGCGCTGATGCGGAAGTCGCTCCCTTTCGCCGCGCCGGGATAGTCAGCGGGTTCGGCGGGAACAAAGTTGCCTTTTCCGTCGTTCAGGAAGATCGCCACGAACTGAGAGTCGAGGAGCGAAGTGACAACGAGATCGGCGAACTTGTCTCCATTCACGTCTCGCGGAGTAATCCGAAGGCCGCCGGAAGGACCGACAATGCCGATTGCGGGTTTGTGCCCGGAACTGAAGTTAAAGTCGACCGAATATTGCGAGGTGGGAGAGCCATCGCGCGTGACGCGGATAAGAGCCAAGTCGGGCTGCCGGTCGCCGTCAAAATCCGCGATGGCAAATTGCGTCGAGCCAAGCGCGACGGCCGTCCGAACGAGGCGGGAGATGGGCCGATCCGTATTTCGGATTTGCGAGTGCCCGGCCGAGAGGGATACAAGCAGCCAGAGAACCGCGGATCCCGGAAGAAACAGTCTGTTGGCGAGGTTACGCACGCTCATAACGACGCTTCAGTCTACCGCACTTTACCACGAGGTTGACAATCCACGGCGATGGCCCGTTTCGCACTGCGCAAGATAGGAAACCCCCATCACCGGAGAGGGGGTGTTGGCTCTCGGGTAA